>Ga0187886_1000482_pt1 | contig 46947 bp, 45 predicted proteins | sample June2016WEW_20_1_FD_133001 | JGI IMG/M metagenome (GOLD analysis project Ga0187886, IMG submission 133001) | Peatland microbial communities from SPRUCE experiment site at the Marcell Experimental Forest, Minnesota, USA - June2016WEW_20_150 | ecosystem: Environmental > Terrestrial > Soil >... | reverse complement strand
TGCCAGGGCAAGTGTTGAGAATAGGAATGCGATGAACGTGATGGGCATGCGCTTCCGCAACCCGCCCATCTCATCCATATTTCGAGTTCCCAGAACGTGGATGATTGAACCCGCAGCCAAGAATCCCAGAGCTTTGAAGAAGCCTTGACTCATGAGGTGGAACTGTGACGCGAACCATCCGCCCGCTGTTCCCGTTCCAAGTGCGGCGAACATAATTCCGAGCTGGCTGATTGTCGAGTAGGCTAGGACTCGTTTAATGTCCACGGTGACGGTGGCGATGCTTGCCGCTAGCAAGGCTGAGATTATGCCCACCCACCCAACAGCGGACAGCCAAGTCTGGCTGTAGGAGAAGATTGTGTAGGTTCGGGCGACTAGGTATACGCCGGCGTTAACCATGGTTGCAGCATGGATTAGGGCGCTGACGGTCGTCGGCCCTTCCATTGCGTCGGGTAGCCAAACGTGGAGCGGGACTTGCGCCGACTTCCCCATTGCGCCGATTAGGATTAGGATTCCTGCGGCTGCAAGGATTGAAGCAGGGATCAACCCTTGGGATGCGAGCGTACCTAGTTTCTGGAAATCCACGGTGCCGCTTGTGACGTAAAGCCAAAGAAAACCGACCAGTAACGCTGCGTCCCCAACCCTTGTGACGAGGAAAGCCTTCAATCCCGCACGAACCGCTTCAGGCCGGTCATACCAGAAGGCAATTAGGAACGCTGAGCAGATTCCTACTATTTCCCAGAATATGTAGAGCTGGAGAAAGTTTCCAGCAAGGACAAGCCCAGTCATAGCTCCGATGAAGAGTTGGACGAGTGAATAGTACCTGGGCAAGCCTTTCTCATGGCCCATGTAACCCTGTGAATAGACCACGATGAGGAAACCAAGCGAGTTCACCACCACAGCCAAGAAGGCCGCTAAGCCGTCTACGTGCACCTTCACTTGGAAACCGTAAATTGACAGCCACGAAATCGACGAATCGATAATCCTGCCACTCTGAACCTCGAGGAGCAGGTCAACGGCTAAGAGGACAGTGAGCCCAGTTATGATTGCGGCAAACCAGTTCCTAACCTTTGGCCAGCGGGATAAGGCGAGGGTGAAGGGTATGGCGATGAAGGGCAGGGCCCAAACGAGCCATTCCGCGTAGAATGTGGTCAACGGGCGAGCCTCCTAATCTCCCATGGGTTGAGGGTACCGTACCTTCGAAATGTCAGAATCACGAGGGAAAGGGCTAACGCTTCAACGCTTGCACCGATGGAAATGGAAAGAACGACGAGCGACGTCGCGAAAAGCGTGACTTCGCCGTTGATTAGGCCTCCGGCGAAGAGCGCGAGGTTGACGCCCCAAATCATCACTTGGAAACCCATAATCGCCTTGACAAGGTTCTTTGCAGCGGCGATTGTCCCGAAACCTGAAACGAACAGTAGGGCCGCGAAGACTTGCAAGAGCTGTTGCTCGTTCATTTTTCAGGGCCCCCTTCCCTTGAGAACAAGTTCATTACGCCAAGCATTGCGGCCGCTACGAGTATGACAACCAGCAGTAGGTCCCAAGACCTTAGGGTCCACAGAAACGCGAGCGGGTCGCCCGCTTGGCTTGCCAACCCTACAAGTTGGGTTTGTTCCTGCACTCTTACGGCGAATGGCTCAAAGTTTGAGACCAAGACAACGAGCGGGATCGCTGCGAGAATCGCAATAATCATTCCAGTATAGTTTTCTTTGCTGAGCTTATCCGTGTAGCTGAAGGCTTGGCCGCCGACGATCATTAGTATGACCATGAAGAGCACGGAGACCGCGCCGGCGAAGGTTATGATGTGGAATAAGCCCGCGAAAGTTGCGCCATAACTGATCAGTAACACGCCGAAGATTATGCTAGAATAGAAGAGCATGATTAGAGACCAAACGAGCTTGCGTACCATCAAGGCTACGATGGTGGCGCCAACTAGCATTGCTCCCAGGATTAGGGAAATTTCGAAGCTCATTTTGCAAGAGCCTTCTTCATCACCAAGTCTTCTTTGTGTGGTGTAGCTAACTCGAACTGTTTCGTCATTTCAAGCGCATTGAAGGCGCAGTTGTCGACGCATTCACCGCAGAAAATGCACGTAGCTAACTCGAAGACTGGCCGTTTGACGGGCAATACGCGATCGCCGACCTTGCGAGTCCCAAAATCAACCATCGTTATGACGCTGGCAGGGCAGACCATTGCGCAGACCTGGCAACCGGTGCATTTCTCTGGGTCAATGTCTAATTTCCCACGGAACCGTTGCGGTAAGTCCACCTTCTGGTATGGGTAGAATTGCGTGCTGGGCTTCTCGATTAACGTGCGGAACATTTCGGGGATGGCTGCGCCCGCTCTTCTACGCGGCAAGAAAGACGCCTCCCTGAATTATCACTAGGACTAGTGCAAGCTGCCCCAAGCTGACGGGTGTCAGTACCTTCCAGAACAGTTCGGTTGCTTGCCCTATTTTTATGCGGGCGAGCGCAGTTTTCAGCACGAATATCAGGAAGCCAACGGCTAGAACTTTGATTATGAAATAGAGAAAGTATTGGATCCAGCCCGGGACGGCTGCGCCAAGCTGTGGGCCAAGGGGTCCGCCGAGGAAGAGTGAGACTGCCAGCGCTGAACCGAAGACGTAGCCTACTTCTTTTGTGAGCTTAAGAAAGGCTAATGCGCGGCCGGAGAATTCTGTGAGCCAGCCGGCCACAATTTCTGTTTTGGCGCTGGGGATATCGAAGGGTGGTTTCTCTAGTTCTGCCATGAGGGCGATAATGTAGACTACGAAGGCGAATGGCATCACGAAAACGTTCCAGACCCTAGTTTGGGATGCAACGATTCCCTCCACGGAGAGGCTTCGCGAGTAGATTGCTGAAGTGATTATCGCGAGGACTAACGGGATTTCATAGCTAACGTACTGCAAGACCAGCCTGCCCGTAGCTATGGTCGTGAAGCTGCTAGCGGAAGAGTAGCTGAGAACTGCAACTACGAACGCTGCAAAGGCTAGGAGGAAGAGTATGGCCAATAAATCGAAATCGAAGCCAGCAGTAGGTGCCAAACCGATTATCGGAATGAAAAGCATCGATAGTAGAGGAGCAAGGAAGTAGAGCGCTGGGGCGAATAGAAAGATCACTTTGTCTGCATGGGAAGGAATTATCTCCTCCTTGAAGAGTAGTTTCAGGAAATCGGCCAGCGGCTGAAGTATTCCGGACGGGCCGGTGATCTTCGGCCCTATTCGGCCTTGCATTCGGGCTGCAGTTTTTCTATCAAGCCAGTCAAACAGAAATCCCATCACGATGGTGAATAGTACGCCGGGGAAAATTATGGCTTCCAGGATGGTTATGGCCGACACTTTTTCGCCCTCTCTGGGAAGTAGTAATTGATACCGTACTGCCTCAGCTGCTCACCTGACCATGTCCACTGGCGGTTCGTCTCAGTGTCCAAGAATGACATCCTGTCCATGCAGCCGAAGCAAGGGTCGATTGCTGTGAGAACTATTGGTACGTCGGCGATGGTCTGCCCCTTCAGAATCTCTAAGGCGGTGGGCAGGTTAGCTAAGGTTGGAGTCCTGACCTTGACGCGTTCTGGGGTTCTTCCGCCCCCAGACTTGACGTAATAGAAAATCTCGCCCCTTGGGGCTTCGCAATGCGCGGAATACTCGCCAGCTGGAATTATGGGCGGAATCTTAACCCTGATTGGGCCGTCGGGAAGATGCTGAACGGCATAACTGATCATGTTGGCTGAAGCTACGAGTTCATCCAAGCGGAGTTGGAGGAGTGCGTGAACATCGGCTTCGTTTCTGATAATTATGTCGAAGGGTACTTCATCGTAGGCCGCGTAGGGATCGTTTAACCGAACGTCCTTCTGCAGCCCCACATAACGGGCCATCGGCCCAACAGCACAAAGCTTCTCCGCAGTCTCCGAGCTTAGCTTTCCAACCTTCTCTGTCCGCTCAAGCATTGTTTCCTCAGTGTCAATGATTTCCTTGTAATACCGCGCCCGGTCCACGAGGAACTTCATTCGCTCGACAATTCTATCTTCCATGCCTTCAGGCATGTCACGCCTAACGCCTACGAAGGCGTTCATTGACTTGTGAACGCGGTTGCCAGAAATCGCTTCCACTAGGTCGAGCACAACTTCGCGGTCGCGCCAGACCCACATGAATAATGTTTCGAAGCCAGCCCAGTGCCCCATCAGCCCGACCCAGAGCAAGTGGCTGTGGATCCTTTCCATCTCTGCAATGATTAGCCGGATGTATTTGGCCCGCCTCGGCACTTCATAGATTGTTAGACCCTCTACCGCTTGCCCGTAGGCCAAGCTGTGAACGAAGCTGCAGATGCCACAGGTCCTCTCGAACATGTACATGTTCTGGACCCAAGGCCGAGTTTCAGCTGCTTTCTCAAGGCCCCGGTGAACATATCCGATTCTCGGAATGACCTGTACGATTCTTTCGCCCTCGAGAATCAGTTTGAAGTATTCAGGCTCCTTTAGGGCGGGATGGATTGGCCCGAAGGGAACAAGGTTCTCCGCGGAGTACTTCATCAGGCCCGCTGATTCTTCCCTTCGCTTCGATTGATCCTCAGCGCTCATTTACCCTCAACCTCCAAATGTAGCCTTTTTCGAATTTCATTAGGTTTCGAGCTTTTCAGAAGTGGCGGTGGCAGGTCCGCGGGCCAAGTGTCCGGGAGAAGCAGCTTTCTATCCATCCATGGATTGCCTTCGAAGTTAGCGCCGAACATGTCGTGGATTTCCATCTCGTAGAGGATTGCGCCTGGGACAATGTCCACTATTGAGACAGCGGTTGGCTGCGTCTTCGGGACGAATGTTTTCACGTCGATCATTTCCTTGTCCCTCGAGAAGTGGTAGATGATTCCAATATTCTGGCCTAGGTCGAGGCCTGTCATCGTGGATAAGTGTCGGACGCGGAGGTCGTTGACAAGGCGGGAGATGAAACCCTTGACGTTTTTCTGGTCGATTTCGACGGTGACCTCGCCTTTCCTCAACACGGTGAACTTGCCATTAGCGTCCGCGGCGTAATTCCTGAGTTGCTGGAACAAAACTTCGCTCATTTCACTTCCCCCAAAAGCTTCAACACTCCATACATAATCGCCTCAGGGCGGGGTGGGCAACCGGGGATGAACATGTCGACGGGTATGACATCTTGAACTCCCTGGCCAACATTGTAGCAGCCCTTGAATACGCCGCCAGCAGCCGCGCAGGCTCCTATGGCAATCACATGTTTCGGTTCGGGTAACTGTTCGTAGACCCGTTTCAACCTGTCCTTGGTCTGAGCGTTCACCGTTCCAGTAACCATGAGAACGTCTGCATGCCTAGGGCTCGGTACCAGGACGGCTCCGAACCTCTCAATATCGTAGCGTGGCGTCAGGCTAGCTACAAGCTCGATATCGCAACCGTTGCATGAGGATGCGTTTATGTGGTAGACCCAAGGGGACCGCTTTCTCGCCCATTTTGCTATTTGTTCAAGCAAGCTCCGCGCCTCCAGTTCCCACAAACCAAAGCATCATAACGAACAGGGAGAAACCCCCCGCCAAAGTGAATAGAAGCGGCCACAGAAATCCCCTAGCTGCAATCGAACTGGCGAGAAGTAACCCGATTACTTCGAATGCTACAAAGAGAGCTGCGTAGACGAATAGCTCGGAGCTGTATTTCCCACGCTCGGGTGGAAGTTCTTCTCCCCCCGCAAACGCGTCAAACTTCGGTCCGGTGCCCGTGCTAACCTTGCCAAGCCTTCCCGCCACAAAGTAGAAGGCCAGCACGAAGATTACGACCGACAAGATCACAGTGGCAAGGTCAAAGCTAACCAGCAATCGAGTAGCCTCCTTCTATCAAATTAGTTGTGATGAACCTTGAAACGTTCATCGCGGTTTCCCGAATTTCTGGAGAAAGAGCGGCATTGAACTCAGTCTGCCTCGGCTGGATTGCGAGAATCCAGACCTCGCTCTCGGGGAACAATCGTTCTGCTAGAACCTTCAGCGGGATGCCGTGAGTTGTAAAGAACGGATAGCTTGTCTCCGCAACAGGCAACAGAGCTGCTTCCCCAGGCCGCCGCTCCATCTCGCAGGCATCGATGAATATCACATGTTTCAGGCCGAGCCTGGCAATCCCCGAAATAAGCGCTTCCACGTTATCTTCAGCGTCAAATAGGTAGGCGCCCTGCGGCAACATTCCATCTGTTGCTTCCATTACGGCCTTCACGGCGTAGCTTCCAACATAATCGTCGCCGCGCATAGGGTGGCCAACGCCGACGATACCAAGCTTTTCTTCCGACGAACAAGCCTTCACGATTTTCTTTAGTAGATCTTGCCAAATTTCAGTCGAGGCCGTCTGTTCTCGTGGCCGCTCTAGCTTAGCCAAGATCAAACGAACCTCAATGCGGGCCACTGCGCCAGAACCTACTTAAGCGGTCACTATAGTTCTCGTGCCTGAAAAGAAGCTTTTCACGCAAGTAGTGAGACTATATTCCTTTTCTAGGTTGCCTTCGAATCATACTTACAGTTCTCTCATTTGCCAGTGGTCCTCAACGCGAAACCACTTATTTGAGATTCATACCAAGGTTGAAACGACCACCCGGAGTGCGCTGTGAAGAGCGAAATGCCAAGCGAAATCAGCTCGGTTACCTTCGTAAATCGGATATACCAAAACCTAGAGGAAGCCAACCGGGCGGAAATCGAAGCATTATACCACGATATTATGGGTGCTGCAGTGATTCTCCCCTCAGGTGAAGGGCGTTCGAAAGGCGCGCTCAGCATTGCTTGCAGTGAAATGGCCAAGATGCGCGGAGGTAAGCTCGTTCTAGACCGTGGAGACATCGGGTTCCCGGGTCGAAACCTCATGGAAGCTGCACCAATGTTGAGGCAGCGTTTTGGGCAGGTATGTTTACTGATCAACTCGGGCAGCGGCAAGTCACTGATGCCTCTCCTTGACGCACAACATTTAGCCATGTATATTGCGGAGCATGGAAACTCACGAGACTTCCGCATAGACGCGGTGACCTCCGACCGAGACTCACCTATCGGTAAACTCGGCACTAAGTATGGGAATGTGCTCCTGCTCAAGGGACGGGAGCCTGATGAGGCACCGACCGAATCCAAAGAGTTTCGGACGACTGGAATCCTTGAAGACCTGTTTATCCTAGGCACGGGCGTGCTCTTTCAATCAATTGCCGAAGCATTATACGAGAACGCGCCGGCGGATCGAGTTGTAACGCGATCTAAACAGCTCTTCTCAGAAATCGGCTCGCTTGTGGATGAGTTCGTCGCCTCAAGCTTCTTCAAATCATTAGTAGACGCCCTCGAACAGAGGCACTCATGCTTCTTCGTTGGGCTGGGTAGCGGTAGGGAGGTTGCGCGCATGACGGCTGTGCGGGTTGGGCATGTGAAGCGTGCGATGGGCGACCAGATTTACGTGGCAGGAGAATCTAATACACCGGCACCACGCGCGGGCGACGTTCTAATCGTCATCTCTAATAGTGGAGAGACGGAGATTGTGGCTGGCTGGTGCAAAAACTTCAAACGCATGGGAGCACTCGTCGCATCAGTGGTTGGAAACCCAGACAGCACCATAGCCGCAACCTCCGACCTGTCCTTCACAATAAAGGGCAACGGGGTTGACGGGAGGCCTAACAGTTTCTACGTGAAGGCCGCCTTCGCACTCAGCCCACTTCCGATATACCTAGTAGAGAAGGTTGCAGAACGCGGCCTAAGGTTACCTGAATACATACTCAGATGGCACCATTCCGTAACCTCTTGAAAGAATATGAACCGCTTGTGGATTTGGACAAATCCACTTACGATTTACGCCCTAAGCAGGATGAGTACCGCAAACGGCTAGTTGTAGCGTGGGGTCGAATACTTTTCTTTCACGTTTACGATGACCCCAATCCCTGAATTTCCAGCAGCACCGCAACGGTGGCGGTGATCGCATTAACCACTATCATGGTTACTAGGTTGAAGCGGGGATGCCTAGCAACGTAGTGGTTAGTTGCCAGCGACTAACCACTACGTTCAAAGGTCCACGGCGAGGGGCACGGCAACGCAAACGGGATTCAAACGGCATGCTGACGGTTGAAAATGTATGACGGTTTTCGGGAATTATCACACAAATTGCACTTTCCGCGTTGGCTGTTCGGCGGCGGCTGTGCTTTATTCTACGGCTACTGTGCGGACGGGGCGGAATAGGCTTTCATAATACTCTCTCATCCATGGCAGTATTTCGCGTCCCAGCAAGTTCAAGAATCGCCCTTCGATGGGGCTGGCGCTGTGGATGTAAACTCGATCGAAACCCATCTTGAGAAAATCACCTAGGCGCTTTATGATGTCGTCGGAATCAGTTGTTATGAGCCAGGATTCTTTGATTTTTCTTTCCTCTTCGGGGCCAACGAGCGCCTCCAATTCCCTCGGGTCCCAAATGTGCTCTCGTTTCTCGCGGGGTATGGCGGTGGTCGCCCAGAACATGGCTGATTTGAGGGCCCGGTTGTAGTCTATGTCGTAGGCGACCTTGAACTCCATGCTCTTGCTGAGCTTGCTCGGATCGCGGCCTACTTTTGCGGCGGACTTCTCCATGGCCCTCACAATCTTTCTGAAGCGGTCCAGCCCCCTGGGGTTCGTGAGGATTCCGTCGCTGAATTGGCCGGCGAGTCTTGCGATCCGCTCGTTTGAAGTAGCTAAGTAAACTGGAATCTTGGTCTTCGGTTTCGTGTAGAGTTTGGCCTTGTTAAGTTGGTAATATTTTCCTTCGTATGTGACGAAGTCACCCGTCCAAAGCTTCTGTATTATCTCAAGCGACTCCTGCAGCCTCGCAACTTTTTCCTCAAACCCAGGCCACTTGAAACCCAGCGGTGTCTCGTTCATGGAGTGACCGGTGCCAAGGGTTATGAAAATTCTTCCAGGGTAGAGGTTGTCGAGCGTTGCGAAAGCCTGCGCGACGATTGCGGGGTGGTACCGAAAGAGAGGAGTCGTAACAGCGGTCCCCACCTCAACCTTCCTAGTCTTCTCCGCAGCTGCTGCCAGCCACACCCAAGGGAACCCTGCCTGGCCGCCCGTGTCGCCCCACGGATGAAAATGGTCGCTTGTAACGATCATGTCGAAGCCAACGACTTCAGCATGGACCGCGTTCTGCAACAGGCGTTCCGGGTCGTATTGTTCTTGCGCAGCCCAATACCCGAGCCGAAGCGTGGCCACCAATTAGACGCGCCTTTCAATCAAGCCCTCACTATGCCACTATTCCTTAAAGCTTCCAGCCCCTCTCCGCTACCGTCTTCGTAGACCACGCGCAACTCAGCTCGTCCCGATGCTCCCTCGAAAGCGTGCCTCTTTCTCAATCTCGTTGAATGTGAAAAAGCCAACTAGCAGCATTGAAATCGAGAGGAGAACCGCAACCACGAACTCTGGCGTGCCTGGGAAAATTGTTGGACTCCCGAGCGCTGCGTGACGCATGAGGTCATTGAAGTACGTGAAAGGAATCACCAATGAAAGATAACGAAACGGCATGGGAATCACCGTGACAGGGAATAAGGCGCCTGTAAGGATCATGAAACCGAAGAAGACCAAGTTAGAGAGCGTATTGTAGGATTTTATGCGCATCGTCAACGCCGCTATGAATAGCCCAAAACCGATCAAGGCTATCTCATACAGCCCCAAGGAGAGCAGAAAGGATACAGGATGAAGGAGAGTTACTAGTCCGTCGCCCAGCAGGTAGAGTAGAAGCGTCGTGTATGTGATTATGACTGCGTCAGTAAGAAAGACACGCGCCCACCTACCTACGATAAGTGTGGCTCGGTTGACGGGTGCGAGGAAGAATTGTTCCAGTGTCCCCGCAGTCTGCTCATTGCGAATGCTTTGACCCACTCCCCAGACTGACGTGCTGAAGAGAATTATGAAGACAAACCCAAAAAAGAAGAAGGCTAAGCCGCCGGCACGTGAGGAAGAAGCTGTAGCAGGCGCGAACAGCGTTACGCCTATGGCGAAGAAGAAGAACCAAAGCGGCGTGCTGATGAACTCGCCCACGACCCAAGCTGGGTACCGCACGTAAGAGCGAAGGTCCTTTACGAACGAAGCTTTGAATTCCACAAACAACTGTCTGGTGAAGCTAGTATTTTGAGAATTCACCGGTCACACTTGCCCTCCTCTCAAGTTGCCTGAAAATCGCGTACCCAATAACTGGGTAAGCGAGTGCCAGTGTTAGCAGTATGAAGACGCTCCCGTAAAGGCTCACAAGCGTCTGGTCAGCCAGAACAATACGGCGCATATCTTCAATCACGTAGGTTTGGGGAAGCACGCCGGACATGAATTGAACCCAGTATGGCAGGAACGTCACGGGATAATATGTCCCGGTCAGCGTGGCGAAGATGAGATTGATCAACTGAGTGAACACATAGGGTTCCTTGAACTTGATCACGAACCCAGCGAACAGAAAACCGATGCCAAACATCGGAACCAGACCAATAAGCAAAGTCAGGAAGGCCTGAAAAATGTTCAGAAAACCGGAAGGCAGAACGACCGCCATCGTCGCGCCAACAACTACAAGGAAGATGACTGATGTGATAACAACGTCAGCGAGGCTCATGCCGACTAAGAGAGTGAACCGACTAATTGGTGCCAAAAAGTTCTGCTCCAGAGTTCCTTTCATCTGCTCATCTCGCAAAGCTACCCCGACATCCTCTACTACCACCCAACTCGTCATCCAAACAGCACTGCCAAGAATTTCGTAGACGACGAAATTGGTTGTTCCAGTTCGAACTGCGAAATTCGACGCGGCATTCCCGCCGCCGACAAATTGACCCATCCCGAAGATCAGGATCGAGAACAGGAAGGGCATGATTAGGTATATCACAAATCCTCCAGGGTAACGTGTGTAGTGCTTTATTGCCTTCCAGAAAATTGCGGCCAACGCCCCAAACGTGGCCTTAAGGCCTGACCTAGTTCGCATTCTAATCCCTCAGGCTTCTGCCTGTTTGAGCGATGAAGACGTCCTCTAGAGTGGGTTCTATGAAATTGACTTTAGTGATGGTAGCTTGTTTGCGAACCAGAAATTCAAGAATCTTCGGCAGTATTTCCTTTCCCTTCTCCACGTGGATGCGCAGCAATCCTTTCTCGCCGGCCTCCGTTGAGTATGCGGCTTTCGAAACCTCGCTGAAGGATTGAAGAGAATTCGCGGTCTCGTCGGTAAGGTTGCGACCCTCTATCTCTATCACGTCGCTACTCTTCACTTTCTGCTTCAATTCTGATGGGGGTCCGAGACTTACGATCTTGCCGTGGTCGATTATTGCTACCCTGTCACTCAACATGTCGGCTTCCTCCATGTTGTGGGTCGTGAGAATAATAGCGTGGCCGCCCTTCTTCAAGTCCCGAATGATGTCCCGGATCAACCGTGAAGATTGAGGGTCAAGGCTTGCTGTTGGCTCGTCGAAAAGCAGGACTGGGGCTTCGTTGAGAAGTGCCTTGGCGAACGAGAGCCGAATTCGCATGCCGGTTGAATAATTCTCAACCAACATGTCCTCACGTTCCTTCAAACCAACCAACGTGAGCAAGTCTTCGATGCGGTTCTTCGCGTAGCTCGGGTCCATGTGGTAGAGGGCGGCAAAGTACTCAAGGTTCTCTCGCCCTGTGAGCTTCCAGTAGAGCGTTCGTTCCCCCGTCAACATTACGCCCAAGTTCGCACGAACCTTCTGCTGTTCTTTCGCTACGCTGAACCCTGCGACGTGAGCGTCTCCGGATGTGGGCGTTATCAGAGTGCAGAGCATTTTGATAGTCGTCGTCTTCCCCGCCCCGTTCGGCCCGAGTAGCCCGAAGATTTCGCCTTCGGGCACGTTGAAGCTAATGCCGTCCACGGCAACTACCGTCCTAGGAACCTTACGAAACAGTGGCCCTTCTTTCGTTTCGAAGGTCTTCGACAGTGCATTAACTTCTACAGGGTTCATGGCGCATCAGTATTTTTCGCGAGCACGCAACAATAACGGCCCCTAATTAGGTTCGTTGATTCCATCCTCTCGAACACGCATGCAAGCACTTTGCACAAACAAAATATACTGTTTCACGCATATTCATTGTCATACCGAATACTTCTCGTTCATTTCTGGAGGTGAGTTTCAGAATGGCTATGTACAAATGTGAATCCTGCGGCAAAGAATCGAGCACGCCTGGCATGTGCTGTGGGGCACAAATGAAAATGATGAGTTAGGCTGTCGTACCGCGGAGGGCTTTTTTCAACCGCTCGTACTTGGCGGGGTCATCTCCTACATCTATTGAAATCGCTTTATTCCCAATGTATATGGGTACCCAATCTTCGTAGACCCGCTGCCCCCGTGCCTTAGCAATCCTCATCTGGCGTTTCTTGTGCCCGTCGACCTCCAATATTCGAAGCTCCACTGAAAGATCCACAAGCGTCTCCAAACGCTTAGAGACTTCCTCGTTAATTGTCCCCGACGTGACAGCGATTATGAAGGCACCGCCCTTCGCTTTGATCTTAACTGCCATAGTCGTGAGAAATTGCACGACAAGTTGGGGGTCCTTGTAGGTAAAGAGAGGCGTAGCAGAATCCATAAAGACCTTAGGGCTGCCAAGCTTCGCTCTCTCATTCAGCAGGTCGGTAATTAGAAGGCTTAACTCGTTTAGGTCAGCCCGGTTCTTTAGCGCATACTTCTCCTGGCTAGTCACTCCGGCCATCGACCCATAGCAATCCACGAGAGTTGCTAGGCCCGACATTTCGTACTCCGCCAGTTTCCCGTTGGTATACATTCCTAAGGGACCACGAAGATTTGAGGGGGAGTCGTCGAAGGCTAGTAGGACGACAGGGCGATTGTTCCGCAAATAGAAATCGCACCAATAATGAAGACTAGGGGTCTTTCCGGCTCCAGGCGGGCCACTCATCATCAGCGCATAGCTGTCGGGTAACCATTGAACGAACTGGTCGCAATGGTTACAGTAGTAGAATTCTGTCAAATCATCAAACTTTGAGGGTTGGCCGCAGAGCGGGCAAAGCTTGGCTTGTGCTGGAGACTGCAATGCGATCTTTTCCTAATGCAGAATAGAGTTCTTCCTAAACCAGTCCTGTAGACTGAGCCTTAATGGTTCCTCTCGGCGAGCTCCGCGGAGCATTATCTGTTAACGACGTGGGCTTAACGCACGTGTGTTGAAGGCCACTTGCCAAACCAGCATCGCCACATTGAAACAGTTCATATCGAAAACACCTTCCATAACATCACCCGCCCGCCAGCTCTCGGAAGTAAACCCGAGTTCCTTCGCGCGTTCCATGAGCTTCCTCTGCTCATGGGTGATTTGCAGCTGCATCAATGCTGGTTTCCCCCGAATCGGCTTACCGCAAGCAACACATTTCCGCACTTTTTTCGTTGACATATGTAGTTCCCAGGACCAGATCCGCATGACCCGGATACGGATAGCGATTTACGGCTATCCCTTAACTCAGAGACACAGGGGCCCGAGCGTTATCTTCGATATTCAGAGGTAGACATGCAAGGACTAAACCGAACCGAATTCTTGTTTGAGATGGGGTAGCACATCTTTGTTACACATGTTCAGAAAAATCTCCTCGGAGGGGCTCGCGCTGTGGAGTTGAATCTCATTGTACCCCAACGATATTGCCGCCTCTGCCTTCTTGATTATTGGTTCAGCGTCCATTGCGATCGTCCAGACTTTTGCGAGTTCATCATCTGAGATTTCGTTTCCCTGCCTTTCGAGCTCTCTGGGATCATGAATTGGCAGGTTCAGTATGTTTGGTATTAGGCTGGATTTCCATTTCCTCGCGGAAGCTAATGCTTCATCATAATTCTGAGAGTAGGAGAAGAAGAGTTCAACGTTCTTGCTGAGCTGGTTTGCGTCTCGTCCAGCGTCTTTTGCTGCCTGTTCAATTATGGGCCATAAGGTCTTGATGTTGCTCATCACTGGGTCAATAGTAGCGTACCCGTCGGCGTATTTGCCAACCAGGCTGGCCGCTTGCGGGCCGTTGGCAGCAACATAAATCGGAATACGACCTTTGGGTTTGGTGTAGAGTTTCGCACCGCTTAGTGTATAGTAGGTGCCTGAATAGTTAACAAAGTCCATGGTCCATAGTTGGCGAATTATTTCCAGGGACTCCTTCAACCGTTCCAGTCTTTCCGGGAATTTTGGCCAAGGGTAGCCGAGGGGAGAATCGTTCATGGCTTCGCCAGTTCCTAGTGCAATGAAGACTCTGTTCGGGAACATGGCGTCCATGGTTGCGAAGGCTTGAGCAATGACAGCAGGGTGGTATCTGCCAATGGGCGCGGTGACAATCGTTCCGAGTCTAATGTTGGGAATAGTTGCAGCCGCAGCGGACATCCATGACCACGCAAATGGGCAAGCAGCGTTTGTGTGAAACCACGGGTGGAAGTGGTCGCTTATTGGGACGAAATCGAACCCGCTGGTTTGAGCAAGCGCTGCGAACCGTAAGAGTTCGTCTGGCTGGTGCCCTTCGGCTTCTGCTCTATACCCGAATAGAATCTGCATAAAGTATCCCGATTATTCTGCGGTAACTTAACCCGTTCTCTCATTCGGTTGGATTGCGGTGGCTAGTCTCTTACGGACTCTTCCAAGTGTCCTTCACGACCCATACAGGTTCGTTTGGGTTGAAGTATTCTTGACCTTCCGCCTTGTGATCCTCTAGAATCTTCTCGTCTACCTCAACGCCTAGACCAGGTTTTGTTGGCACTGAGGCGTAGCCGTTCTCAACCTTTGACTGATCCTTCACCAATTGTCGTTTCCAGGGTGGAAAAACGTCGTAGAAGGATTCCTGTATCAGGAAGTTGGGTATGGTGGCATCCAGTTGGATGGTTACCGCGTTTTGGATGGGGCCGAACGCGTTGTGGAATGCGATTTCCACGTCGTATGCCTCTGCGATGGCCGCAACTTTTACCGCCTGCGTTACTCCGCCGATGTTTGTTATGTCGGGTTGAAGAAAATCTGTGAGGTTGTTCGAGAGGATATGGGCCGCCTGCTCTTTGGTTAGTATTCTCTCGCCGATGGCAACTCTTACGTCGGTTGCCTCTCTGTACTTTCTCAGGCCGTCTTCGTTCTCTGGGTGAACTGGCTCCTCCATGAAGAGCGGGTCAAATTCACGAAGTTTCTGGGCGATCATTATGGCGGAGTTAGGGTTGAATCTTCCATGGTGTTCGATAAGCAAGTCCACTTTCCCGCCAGTTGCATCCCGTACGGCCTTGACCCGTTCGTATGCTATGCTCAACCCTTTCGCATCGATCCAGTCATAGTAATCTCCGAAGGGGTCGAACTTTAGGCCAGTGTATCCCATTCCAGCAAACTGCTTCGCACGTTGGCCGAATTGGTCTGGTGTTACGCATTCATTGTACCATCCATTTGAATACAGACGCACTTTCGTTCTCGTTGATCCCCCCATCAGCTTGTGTAATGGTGCTCCGAACTGTTTTCCGATTATGTCCCAGCAGGCTATGTCGAATGCACTAACCGCGGTTGTCGACTCGAAGGAAACGGGTAGGTAAAAGTCGTGCTTACGCCACTCATGCCAATTGCGCTCAACATCACAAGGGTCCTTCCCTACGTAGACTCGAGCGACTTCACGAAGAGACTGTATTACTGGTTGAACTCTAAGCGTGGGAACTGCCTCGCCATAGCCTACAAGGCCGGTGGAGGTGGTGAGCTTGAGGATTATGGAGTTCGCTGCCCAAGTTGCACTTACCCCCGCCGCGTGTTCACCGAGTTGGAAAATGTCAACGTTGGCTATCTTCATAATTCACGCAACCTATGCGCTCAACCTTGAACGTGAACCCGGAAGATTCCGCGCATTCTGTTCAAATGTATGGAGCGACTGTGTGCCTGAATTCCCTGTTGACAATCCGCTGTAACTCCCTCCTCAGTTTCTCGTCTAGCTTCGTATGAGAAGGGGAGAGGGCTTCGATCGGCCTTGAGGTTTGAAGAATTGGGCCGTGCAGAACCGCTGGGCTCTCTAGTGCTTCGGTTGAGCTAACTGGTTTTTCAGCTAGAAGCTTGATTGCGAGGTCGCTTACCGCCCTTGGGTCATCTATTAGGGCAGCGAGTTCTTTCATTTGACCGACTCCGAGGGGTCTAAAACCGAATGTATTTTCGTTGGAAATCAACGGTCCAGGCGTTGAATTAGGGAGCCTAGACCCTAAGCCCACGAACTTGTAGGGGTTTACCTGGTACTCTTTTACTTGCCAAGCGTCCGTCCCATGCGAGATTAGTACGTCGTAGAATCCAGTTCTGTCCTTGCCGACTAGAACCCTCCAGCCTTGAGGGTTCTTATCGTACAACTTTGATATTTCGTGCCGTAATTTTGTCGAGTCAAGCAAGGGTTGAAAGCCGCTGATTCGCTTACCGGCGTTGGCCTGAATTAAGTCTTACACCAAAACCTCCGCCTGCAAGCCCATATATCCACGTAGACAGCGGTTAATCGCTGGGAAACTTGATCGAGAACAAGGAGATTACTGATACTATCTTCAAACTTGACAAGCGCATCCGGTACATCGCTATTCTAAATCACCAGTATGACCTTCTAGAATCGAGAATGCGAGAAAGAGTTTCTTCTTTAACGCCTGCGCAAACCGACCGCGACTTCATTACCATCGCTACACCCTTGATTGTGGATGCTGCGGAGAAACTGCGGCCATTCTGCGGCTCAATTAAGCGTGTGGCTTTGCGTTACGATAAAGTGCTCTTGGTTTTCTACCGTACTGCGGCTCATCTGGTAGTTTTGAGTCTGGAACCGGGAGTGGAAGAGGCCCTCTTGGACGAGATCGGTAACTCGGTTAGAAAGCTTGAGCTTGCTAGCGCCGATAATTCAGGGGAAGAAGCGCAGTAAAACTTACGGACAGTTCGCTTAGGCTTGGATGGGTGGAACTGTTAGAACTGGCTGCTCACCATGCTGATAATGCATTATAACGTGCGTAGGCCTTAAGGCACGTTTGAAAGTCTCGAGCGCAGCCCACGGATTACTGTCACAACCGCATGTCGCGCAATCAAACTCCGCTGTAGAATGCATCTTTGAAGTGTGAACTGTAAGGTGGCTTGTCGTAATTAGAGCATTCACGCTTACTCCACCGCCCATTATGTCGTCGGCAACTCGATAGACGAGTGGGTTCGCGGTTTTCGTTTTCGCGAGTTCCATGTTCGCGTTGTGGATTGCTCTCACAGTTGTGTTCAGGAGAAGTTTGTCGTCGAGAAGGTCTGAGCGGCATCCGAAAAGCGTTGCAACAATTTGCCTGTAAGCGTAAGGTCTAGCAGACAATTTTTGTACTCAAGATCCTCCGGAAGAATTCCCGACTCTACCCTTAATTTAAATAATCTGCATATAAGCGTTACTCCAGAGTGATCGCGCGCCGCGCGAAAAATTTCTTCACCAGATTTATCCGCGTCATCACGAATTTTGGTTTGCATTCCCGCGCAAACCCGAAATGTTACAACGAATCCCGATCGACGTTCGCGGCAAGGGAAATTTTCCCATCGATCGCACGCGAGTTTTGAATTACACGGGAACATGGAATGGAGTTTTTGGGACAAATCTGGATGAGGAATTCAAAGTGCGTGGTGGACGATTCACCGGAAATTTTCTACTAGCGGATATGATGGGCGAGCTCGAGTTCAGTCGAAAAATGTAAACTGAGGGATTATACACGCTTACGTCCGTTTAGTGTTGCGGACGGCGTCCAGGAGTCTGCCTGCAACAACACTCGGAAGATTCCCTATCTTGAATCGAGTAACCCAAAGATCTGTATTCGAGTAATGGACCTGTCTTAATTCGGTCAATGCGCGCTTTTCTCCGCATGAAGAGCAGGCCCCCAGCAGCTCTTTGCTTTCTAGTTCGATCTTGTGTACGGTAGTTTTCTGGCATTGCAGGCAGTAGTCGTTGAACGCGAAACCTTCGATTTCAATCCCCATAGCACTACTACCCCTGTGATGGCTGAAAGAAGGTGAAGAGCGGCTTTTCCGCTAGAGTTTGGGGTGTAACGGGGCGGGTCAAATTCTTGGGCAGTTTTTCTTGTGTAATGCGAAGATTTCTTGACTGTTTGTTTCAAAGCCGCACTTGTCGCATGTTAGGCGCTGGCCTTCCTTTTCAAACCTTGACATCAATGGTACGCAACTCCGCCAGCAGTGTTACATTCTCATGCTTATACTTTATCGCTCTCAGCTAACCCTTGAGAAATGTGCACTCGCCGAGAGGCTCAATTTACATGGAGACGTGGGTCTACCGCTTGTCTGATAGCTTCCTCAGACTCCTGTTTACTGATGAGCATGGCGTGGAGCCGCTTCTTATCGCGGACCGCGGTCCGGGCAATTTTCCGCGACGCATCTTTCTAGTACGTTACATAATAGGCGAGGGTGGCGGCGGAGAAAGCAAGCGCCCCATCTTCAAAGATGAACTCACTGGCTACGATTATGAATTGAATCTCACTTATCCAACTCAGAGAGTTAAGCTGGAAGCATTGCAATCTACTCTTGAGCTTTCGATGTACGGCTCATCTGAAGCCCAATTGTCAAGGGCCACCGCAGAAAACACGTCAACGAAAGAGCAAAGACCTATCAAGGCCGTAGTTTCTGAAAGCGTGGTCGCGAGATTAGTTGCGTTGTACGGGTACGCTTGGTGAGTGGACTGGTAAGAGGTCGGGTGGGCAGCGTGAATAAGTTCGGAATTCTCCTTGGCTTCCTTGTGCTTGTGGTGGCGCTTCTTGCAGCTCCCATACCCCTCATAGTGGCGTTGCAGAACCCCCCTCGCAGCGTTGTGATCTACCCGAACCTTTTGTTCGCGGTTCCCCTAATTCTCCTGGGAGCACTTTTGTTGCTCTACGGGGCCACAGCTGGAGAGAACTAGGCTGCTAGCTTCAGAAGCATTGTGTAGTTCGCGTAGGTACCTGTTCCGTTAGGCTTGCAACCCGCATTGAGGGAGCAGGAGGGACCGCAGAAAACAAGAAATACCTACAATTGAGAATATGGGAGGTAGTTGCTCTAACCTTGGCCGTAATCTTCAGTAGAAACAGCCATGCCGCCCGAAGTCGAAGAGTTTTCGTCAAGTCTTTGATTGTTCTGTCCGTATTCCTACTTTCAATCTCATTCGTTGGCGTTGGGAACCCACTCGTTAAGCCCGTATATGCCCCGTCCACTAACTACACCTTGACCGAGTGGACTTTGCCGACAGCAAACAGTGGACCTTACGGCTTGTCACTCGATCCGTTTGGTAACTGCTGTTGGTTCCTGGAATACTTTACCAATAATCTCGCCCACCTTGACCCTACAACCGGCACCTTCCAGGAATGGGCGATACCCACGGCGGGTGCACAGCCAACAGGGATTACAACAACTACATTTTCCGGCCAGTTGGAAGTTTGGGGAACTGAATTCGCAAAGGACAAGGTCTTTGTTTTCATCCCCAGCACATCCACGTTTAAGGAATTTCCGCTACCAACCGCAGGTTCGGGGCCTGAGTATGTCTCGATTGAACCTTCCGGAACATACGTGAGAGTGTGGTTCACTGAGGTCCTAAGAAATGTTAATGGGGAAATAATCTATAGCCCTGGAACTCCGAACAGCGGCACGCTTTATGAAGATACTTTTCCTGCAGGGGCGGGCGGAGGCGCGAATGGCGTCTACGCGGGTCCAGGAGTCGTCTGGTATCAAGGGATTTCTGGCATTGTGAAATGGGATAGGGTAACGAACCAATATACAGTCTGGCCATTGCCAACTCACGGCTCGGCACAAGGGGATTTCATATCGGTGGATAGCCTTGGACAAGTATGGTACACACAAGGCGTCCAGTCGGCGTCGGGTGCCGATAATTATGTTGGATTACTGAATATTGGAGCTAACACTATCAAGGAATGGCAGATCCCAACCATCGGCGCGGACCCGAGGCTGATCAGCATCAACCCGCTAACTCAACACCCTTGGATAGCGGAAGACTCGGTAAGCGCAGGGAATGGGAAAGTGGCTGAACTCGACCCGTCTGCAGGTGGTTCAGTTGTCTCTGCGACACCAGTTACCTCGCCCTCAGGTGGTGGACCAGTCGCAGTTACAGCAGCAGTTCTTCCTCCAACTGCGGTTTCAACGAATGTGGTTGCGCCAGCAAGTGCGCCTAACGTTGGTGCACCGAACGGTCAGTTCACAGAATGGTCAATAGGGAGTCACACACAGCCGCATGATGTCGTAGTCGACTCTTCTGGCAACGTTTGGATCCTGGAGGCCGGAGCGAACAAAGTCGCCGAGCTATCGCCGACCGCCTCAGACTTCACCCTAAGCCCCTCACCGCCAACCGTTTCAGTTCCGCAGGGCGGTTCGGGCATGGTAACGATTACAGGCACTTCCCAACTAGGCTTTTCGGGCCCTGTCGCACTCTCAGTAACCGGCTCAGTCCCAGCCGGCGTCACCTTCTCAGCTTTTAGCCCGAATCCCATTTCGGTTCCATCGAGTGGGAGCGCCTCTGCCACCCTGACCATCAACGTTGGCGCTAGCGTACCCGTGGGAACTACAACCATCACGGTAAGTGGGACTGGTTCGTCAGGAACGCATACAACATCTTTCGCGCTCACCGTTACTTCTGGTGCTGACTTCTCATTGTCACTCACCTCGCCGACCCTAAGTGTTGGAGCTGGTGGCTCGGCAACTGACACCGTCACGATTACATCAATCGGGTCGTTCAACTCAGCTGTCGCGCTGAGCACAAGCGCCTTACCAGCTGGCGTCCATGTGATTTTCTCTCCACCAGCTGTGACGCCGCCCGGCGGCGGTACGGTAACATCCATGGCAACTGTGAGCGTTGACGCTGGAACGCTCCCTCTAGTTACAACGATAACAATCACCGGCACAAGCGGAAGTTTGATCCACTCGCAACCACTAGGGTTGACGATCACGATAACACCCGACTTCTCGGTTAGCGGAAACCCGACATCAATATCGGTAACTCAAGGAGCGAGCGGGACATCGACAATCACGGTTACTTCAATAAACGGCTTCAATTCGGCGGTTGACCTAAGCTATTCTTGGGTAGGGTCGGCCCCGTCCGGCGTTTCAGCTAGCTTGTCGAGTCCTGTAACACCCTCAACAGGCACTCCTGCAACTTCTACACTCACGGTGAGCGCAACGTCTACTTCGTCAACAGGTTCCTTCACCTTGTCTATTACCGGGACGAGTGGCGCGATAACTCATAGCGCGAATCTAGCAATACTAATTGCAGCTGCAGCAGCTCCGAAATGTCTCATTGCCACCGCAACATTCGGTTCCGAGCTTGCTCCAGAAGTACAGTTACTGCGTAATTTCCGTGACTATTCAATTATGAAGACGCAGGCTGGGTCAAACTTCATGGTTGCCTTCAACGCATGGTACTATTCCTTCAGCCCGTACGTGGCGAGTTATTTGACCACGCATTGGGTTGAGCGAACAATAATGAAAGGCGTGTTGTACCCGCTCGTAGGAATCCTTTACCTAACCTCAAACCTGTTCTCGACGACATCAGCCTATCCTGAACTCGCAGCACTCCTCTCGGGACTATTGGCGAGCAGCCTGATCGGCGCCTTCTATCTTGGCTTGCCGCTCAGCCTACTCAGGACAAAGGTCCGCCGCCTACGTGGGTTGAGAGCGCAAAACTTACTCGTGAAATTGCTCGGAGTATCCTTACTCGGAGGTATGGCTGGTCTTCTGCTCGGTGAAATCTTCAGTTCTCCACAACTTCTAATGGTATCATCTGCAACCGTTGTGCTTTCAACGCTCTTCCTGTCCGCCGCATTGGCCTCTGCTAAACTCACGGAAACCTTGCAAACCAGAATCTGATGAAGTTTACCGGAAGGGTTTTCACCCAGAATGGGCCCTTGCCGTTGAACTTCAATTCTCGCAGGCTTCCAATTGAATAAGGCTCAGATCTTAATCGTATGCTTGCTCGTAACTTCTCTCGTTATCGCGTTGCCTAACGCTTACGCAGTTCAGGCGACAAGTATCTATGGGCTGACGCACCCTAGCCAGACGATCGCCGGCAGCGCAGAGCCTATCTACGTCACGGCAACTGTCAACTACAGTGATGCTCTCCCGGGCAATTCCCTCGCGGTGGGCGTACTTGACGCGGAAATGAAGCCTCAGGGAATCGTACCAGGCATTGCCACGTCTTCACCCGACCCATGCCTAAACCAGTTTGTGCTCACAGCGTTTTGCATCATTAACGTCAGCGCAGCATCAGGTGCTGAACAGTTGAGCTTCAGAATCGGCGGAGTACTCGGCGGGAAACATCAACCCGGAGTTTGGAAGTTGAACATGACAGCGGCATTTTTCGACTCGAGTGGCGCACTAATCCCGAAGACAACGAGCAGTGTCCTATTCGGAATCGAGCTGACCCCTGTAACCTTGAGGGTAACTGTTCCAGCGGCTGTGGCGGTTTCCGTCGACGGGTTACAACAACCGCCAGGACCGGCCGCGGTTGGAGTCGCATTGGGTGAACATAATATCACAGTGCCCCTCCTCGTTCAGGTCAGTCCAACAACACGGTTGAGGTTTGACCACTGGCCAGATGGGTCGACTAACGCCAACAGGATCGTCTTCGTAACTGGTGACACAAACCTCGATGTGGCCTACATGACGCAGAACCTCCTAACAATAACCGGCCCACAGACAAACTCTACGGGAGCGGGGTGGTATGATGAAGGCACGACGGCAACATTTTCGGTGGCCCAGACCGAGCCGATGGGCGAGCTTCTTGGAATTTTGGGAGGTAAGCTGAACTTTCAAGGCTGGTATGAAAACGGCCAATTACTCACACGCTCAACGACGGGAACCATATCCATGAACCAACCACACACGATCACCGCCGCATGGCAAGGAGACTATTCTGAGCCGATTGTTATCCTTGGAGGAATCCTAGTCATCCTAGCATTCGCTTACTTTCTGGTACGCAGAAGAAGAACGAGGCCCACAAGACGCTCCTCACGCAGCCGCCGCAAGCAGGTTTAGCTGCGAATCTGAACTCTTTTTGAATCCACGCGTGACATTAGGTAGCTTGGGCTGAGACTGTTGGAAGGGAAAGACGTAGGATTGATTGGGCTTGGCGTCATGGGCCAAAACCTGGCATTGAACTTTCAAAATCACGGGTATTCAGTCGCCGTCTACAATCGCACCGAAGTGAAGACTAAGGAATTCGCTGGCAAGCACTCTGAAATCGCCGCAACTTACACTCTCCCCGAGTTCGTCAATGCGCTCTCTCAACCACGGCGTGTGTTTTTGATGGTCACGGCTGGTCCAGCGGTCGACGCTGCCATCTCCGGCCTGAAAGACTTGCTTTCCCCTAGCGACGTAGTGATGGATGGTGGGAATTCATATTTCCAGGACACCGAGCGAAGATGCAACGAACTGGCCAAAATTGGAATCCACTTCTTAGGGGTGGGCGTTAGCGGGGGTGAAGAAGGCGCGCTCAAAGGTCCATGCATTATGGTTGGAGGGCCGAAAGAGGGCTACGACCACGTCGGCGAGATGCTAGACCGAATAGCGGCCCAGGTGGATGGTGCTTGCTGCCAATACCTCGGCCCACGCGGCGCCGGCCACTACGTGAAAATGATTCATAACGGCATTGAATACGCCATAATCCAAGTCATAGCTGAAGCATACGACCTGCTAACACGAGCCGGCCGACTTAGCACCAGACAGGTGCGGAACGTTTTCAAAGAATGGAACGAACGTGAACTCAACTCATTCCTAATGGAAATCGCCACCCACGCCTTAGAGAAAACAGACCCGGAAACCAAGCGCCCACTAGTTTCGTTGATTCTTGACCGAGCAAAACAAAAAGGAACTGGAAAATGGACTTCACAGAACGCTATGGATCTAGGAATACCAACACCCACGATCGACGCAGCCGTCGCATCAAGGAATCTTTCCGCGTTAAAGGACCAACGCGTAAAAGCCGCACACATAACGAAAGCGCGTAGAAAAACTGCCTCCCATTCGCTGCCGGGGAACTTCACGGAGAGACTGGAGGGTGCGGTCCGTGCCTCAATAGTTGTATCCTATGCGCAGGGTTTTCATTTGATGAGCGCTGCTTCAGAAAACTATCACTACGGAATTCCATTTACCGAAGTCGCGCGTATATGGAAGGGGGGGTGCATAATTCGCGCTAAAGTTCTCGACTCAATCAGTAGGGCCTTCCAGGCGAACGCGAACTTGGAGAACTTCTTGCTTGACCCTGAATTTGCTGCAACACTAACCAGACTTGATAAGAAATGGCGAGATACGGTTAAGTGCGCGAAGCTCGCCGGCGTCCCGATTCCGGCAATTGACGCTTCGTTAGACTATTATGACGGCTATAGAAGCGAAAGATTACCGGCCAATTTCATACAGGCATTACGTGACCTTTTCGGCGCGCACGGTTACGAACGAATCGACAAGCCAGGGCAATTTCACAGCGACTGGTTGTCCTAGGCTCGCGGCAGAATATACCAGATCGCTACGCCACATTTTCAGGCGGGTCGGACGAACCCACAGGCTGGCTGCGGTGAGCTAGCATCTTGACCTTGCGTCTCTTTGGCAAACTCATTTCACCACACATTCCTATCAGAAGGTTAGCATTTGCTAGGTATTAAAATGGGTTGGAGATGAAATAAAAAAAGGAGATTGTTCCACTCTTCTACTAAGTGGTATTACTCCTACCGGCGAATAGCGCTAGCGCTTCATGCTGAGTAGGTAGTTGTATGCGCTTAGTGCGGCGTTGGCTCCTTCCCCGATCGCTATGACAACCTGTTGAGCGTTCACATCGGTTACGTCTCCCGCTGCAAAGAGGCCTGGAGCGCTAGTTTGGTTGTTCTCGCTGATCATGATTCTTCCCTCAGCGGTGGTCTTCACAAGGGCGGAGAACAACTCTTTGTTCGGAATGTAGCCTAACTCGACGAAGACTCCGCTCACGCTGATTTCTTTCTCGGTCTTGTCGGCCTTGGATTTTACCAGTATGTGTTCTACGACCATCTTGCCGCGAATTTCCTCAACCTCATAGTTGCTGAAGAATTCTACTTTTCCAGAGCGGCTAAGACTCTTGCCTAGCTCGGAGTCCACGTACTTGCTAGGGACACCGATCACGTTGACTTTCCTAGCTATTTGTGCAAGTTCAGCAGCGGCATGAAGTGCTGACGGTCCGTCGCCTACGACGGCGACCTCCATGTCAATGAATAATGGTGCGTGGCTGACAGCAGAGTAGCTGACTCCGCGGCCCAGGAAGTCCTTCTCGCCAGGAACGTTAAGTCGCCTTGGCATTACGCCTATAGCGATTATTGCGGCTTTGCCCCTGAATGTTTTTCCGCCCTTTGTCCTTGCAACAAACCCGTTACTTGTTCGTTCTAGTTGCGTGACTTGGTCTAGGTAATGTGCAAAGTCGAGGTACTGCATTTGGCTCTTAAACTTGCCAACAAGTTCTTCACCATCTATCACGAGGTGCGTCTCAACTCCCGGTATGGAGAACGTGTAGTTGGTTTTGCCGCCGAGGTCTTCGCTGATTAACATTGTTTCGATTCTTTTTCTGATAGCGTAGGCGGCTGCGGTTAGGCCTGCTGGCCCTCCGCCAATGATTAGGAGGTCATATTCTTTTTCTGCAGTACTTTTCTTCAAATCAATTCGCCTCCACTATTCCGGCGCCTTCGGTATGTAGCCGAGTTTCATGGCGGTCTGCGTCATCTCTCTTGACCTCTTGATAATCGACGTGGCTTGTTCGAGTAATTGTGTTCTTGTCAGCTTTAGGCCAGCTACTCCGACTTCTTGCGCCTTAAGTGCGACTGCCACAGCTTCCCTCGGGTAAACCTCCCACTCATCCATCGTTGGAGCAATGTAGTCTTCAGTAAGACCTTTCTCACGCGCGCATTTCGCAAGTTCGTTAGCTGCCGCGATACACATCTCATCTGTGATGGTTCTAGCCCGAACGTCAAGTGCGCCGCGGAAGATTCCTGGAAAGCCAAGTGAATTGTTGACTTGATTAGGAAAGTCGGATCTTCCGGTTGCGATTACCCGAGCCCCGGCCTCTTTGGCTTCCCATGGCCAGATCTCGGGGATGGGGTTAGCGCATGCGAAGATGATGGCGTCGTCTGCCATTGATGTAACCCATTCTTTCTTAATTGTGTCCGGTCCGGGTTTGGAGAGGGCTATGCAGACATCGGAACCCTTCATTGCTTCGGGTATCCCACCTTTCCGTTGTTCCTTGTTCGTGGTCTGGCAAAGCCGCCACTTGTCGACAAACTCGGCCTTACGCATGGCAATATCCTGCCTGTCCTGGTTGAGGGTGCCCTTTGTGTCGACGACGATGGTGTTCTCTGGTTTGATGCCGTACGCAAACATCAGCCTACTGCACGCAACGTTGGATGCGCCAGCACCGACCATAGTAACCGTCACATCTTTGGCTTTCTTCCCGACTAGTTCGAGGGCGTTGATCAAGCCAGCCAGAACAATCGTCGCGGTTCCTTGCTGGTCATCGTGCCAAACTGGAATTTCAGCTGTGCTTCTGAGCGTGTCGAGTATGCGAAAACATTTTGGTTGAGAAATGTCTTCTAGGTTGACACCGCCGAAGGATGGCTGAAGCCATTTCACGGCCGTTATGATCTCGTCAGGGTCTTTCGTTCCCAAGCAGATTGGAACGGCGTCGACACCTCCCATGTACTTAAACAGAATCGACTTTCCTTCCATGACGGGAAGTCCGGCTTTCGGACCTATGTCTCCAAGGCCTAGGACGCGCGTCCCATCAGTAACAATCGCGACCATGTTCCACTTGTTCGTATAATCGTAAACAAGCTTCTCGTCCTTCTGAATTGCTTTGCAAGGTTCAGCCACGCCAGGCGTGTACCAGATTGCGAAGTCATTGAAATCACGAATACAACATTTTGGTACGATCTCCATTTTTCCGTGGTAAAAGGGGTGGAGTTTCATCGCGTCGAGTGCGGGTTTCTTGGCCTTTTCAAGAAGCTGCTCTTTCGTAAGCGTCTGCAGACTCGTTCATCTCCTAGGTAAGGAGCCTACATAGAATGTTCGTGATTTAATTAGACCGCACATTTAGCATATACTTCTACATATGTAAAGGCACTCCGAATCAGTGCCGGCTCTGTAGAAATGCCCTATCGAAGCGAATGTATTGGCGAGCATACACATTCAATGAATTAGTGTCATACACCCGAGCGCGATAAGTAAAGACGCATGGAATTCGCAGGTGTCTACAGTCTGAGCACAATGAGCTAGTCGTTCTTGACAGGGCCGACAGGTAGCACTGGACGATTGTAGGTTTCGTTTAGCACCTCTGCGAGCGAGAGGTAGAATGCGCTGAAACCGCAGAAGACCCCTTCTATTCCAGCGATTAGTCCAAGCTGAGGGAGTAATTGCGCCGCGGCGAGCAGAAAGAACAGTATTGCAAGCGACAGAAACACTGTTTGAAGGCCTCTACTGGTTTTGAGGGTTCCGAAGAACATGATCGCGGTGAAGAGCCCCCATATGAACAGATAAGCCGCCCACGCTGCGCTGTCAGGCGCAAACATTGGACGCTCAACACCGGACATAATTATGAAGACAAGCGTTAGCCAGAAAAGCCCATAAGACGTGAAGGCTAGGGTTCCGAAGGTGTTTCCCTTCCGGAACTCCATAACCCCAGCGATGATTTGCGCAAGGCCGCCGTAGAAAATTCCCATTGCAACAACTATGCTGTTGATTTCGAAGAGGCCTATGTTATGAAGGTTGAGCAGGACTGTGGTCATTCCAAAACCCATTAAGCCGAGGGGAGCTGGGTTCGCAAGTGGCGACCGTTTTGAACTCATGTCAGATTACCTCATTCATTTCGATGACGCGGTTCTTGCAATTTCGGCTTGCAGCTCGCTGTATGCGCTTTTCATTTCCTCGACGCTTGTCTCGTCTTCGAGCGTTGTGACATCGCCGATTGGCTTACCTTCGACGACGGCTCGCACGACCCGTCTCATGATCTTGGCGCTGCGAGTTTTGGGTAGTTTGGCGACGAAGTAGATTGCTTCCGGTACGGCTATTGGGCCGATGGTTGTTCTCACGTGGTTTGACAATTCCTTCTTGAGTTCTGGTGTTGGATCGAAGCCGGGCTTGAGAACGACGAAGGCGACGGGTACTTCCATTTTGATTGGGTCCGATTTTCCGATGACGGCTGATTCCGCGACCGCTGGGTGCGAGATGAGGCTGTCTTCTAATTCGATGGTGCCGATTCGGTGGCCTGCGACTTTCAACACCTCGTCCGCCCGGCCCAGTAGCCAGAAGTAACCGTCATCATCCTTGAGCGCGTAGTCGCCAGCATTGTAGATTCCTGGGAACCTTGTGAAGTATACCTGCTTGAATTTCTCAGGGTCGTTCCATAATGTCGTGAATTGGCCTGGCCACGGTCTCTTTATCACCATGTACCCCTTCTCGCCAACCTTGACGGCTTCACCTGTTTCACTGAAGACGTCAGCGTCGACTCCTGCAATTGGTAGTGAAGCTGATCCTGCTTTTAGTGGGATTGGGGCGATTCCCGGCTGAGCGCTGATTAGGATTCCCCCCGTTTCCGTTTGCCACCATGTGTCTACGATTTGGCATTTTTCGCGGCCTATGTTCTTGAAGTACCATCTCCATGCTTCAGGGTTGATTGGTTCCCCGACCGTACCTAGCAGCCTAAGTGAATCTAGCTTGTGTGCTTGGGCCCACTTTTCCCCAAACTTCATGTGCATTCTAATCGCGGTGGGGCTCGTGTAAATGATTGTCACCCGATATTTTTCGACTAGGTCCCACCAACGGTCGGGCTGGGGGTAATCGGGAGCCCCTTCATACATCACAGAAGTAAGGCCTGCTATCAGTGGGCCGTAGACGATATACGTGTGCCCCGTTATCCAACCAATGTCAGCGGTGCACCAGAAGATGTCGTCCTCTTTTCCGTTGAAGACTGCCTTCTGCGTATAGTTGGCCCAAACCATATAGCCACCAGTGCTGTGGGTACAGCCCTTCGGCTTGCCTGTGGTTCCTGAAGTATACAAAATGAAGCTTGGGTGAGTGCCTTCTACAGGTTCGGGCTCAACGAATTTATCCGCTGAAGCAAGTAGCTCGTGGTACCATAAATCGCGCCCGCTAACCATCGGTATCTGATTGTTCGCCCTCTTTACGACGATGACTTTCTCAATCCCGCCCGATAGCTTGATCGCTTCATCAACGATGGACTTCAGGTCGAGCGTTTTCCCTTTCCTATAAGCACCGTCTGAAGTAATCACAATTTTCGATTCAGAATCCGTCATTCTGGTGGCGATTGATTGGGCAGTAAAACCAGCGAAGATTACGGTGTGAAGTGCGCCGAGCCGGGTGACAGCTAACATACTGATAGGAAGTTCGGGGATCATAGGAAGATAGATTGTAATCCTGTCACCTTTCTTGACTCCAAGTTTCTTCAGCGCCGAAGCGAGCTTGTTCACTTCCTCGTATAGGTCATTGTAGGTTAGAGTTCGTTTATCGCCATTCTCACCCTCCCAGTAGTAGGCTACCTTCTTCTTTCTCGGGCTGGCGACTTGTCTGTCCAAGGCGTTGTAGGAGAGGTTAGTTTTCCATTCGGGGAACCATCTCCCGTAGGGGGGCTGGTCCATCCTTTCAAATGCCGGTCCGGTCTTCTGATACCAAAAGAGTTCCTCGGCGGCTTTGCGCCAGAAAGAATCGGGATCTTGGAGGCTCTTTTTGTGAAGGTCCCTTAGAGTCTTTAGGTTATTCCGATTCTCAGGAAATATCATTGTAGTAGTCGGGAGAATTTCGCGAAGCGCCAATACATACACCGTCTTGGTTACGACGTGGCTTCCGAACTTTGCGAATTCTTAACTGTTTAGTTCAAATTCCACGTTCTGGGCTACTGCGATAGCTTGGCTCTAAGCTCTCTTCTCAGAATTTTGCCAACGGAGCTCTTGGGTAGGGAGTCTCTGAACTCAATTATCCTGGGAGCCTTGTAGTAGGCGATTCTATGCCTGCAGAACTCAATAAGATCTGCAGCCACAATCTTTCCTTTGAATTCCTCCCTCAACACCACAACCGCCTTTACGGCTTCGCCGCTCTTCCGGTCAGCTACAGCGACCGCTGTCGCTTCTTTAATGGCAGGATGTTCGTAGAGAACTTCTTCAACTTCCCCAGGCCACACCTTCAAACCAGAAACGTTGATCACATCCTTCTTCCGGTCTACGATATGGAAGTACCCGTCAGAGTCCATTAACGCAATATCACCGGTGTAGAACCAACCGTCCTTAAGCGCCATCTCGGTTTCCTCTGGGTTTTTCCAGTAACCCATCATGACCTGCGGTCCCCGAATGATTAACTCTCCAACCGTCCCTGGAGGCAGTTCGTTCATACCTGTATCCAAATCAACAATCTTCGCCTCCGTGTCCGAGATCGGGATGCCGATTGATCCGGACCGGTTCTTGCCTGGTTCATCCAAGGGGTTGACGTGCGTGACGGGGCTTGTCTCAGTTAACCCATAACCTTCGACGAGCCTCCCACCTGTCAATTCCTCGAATTCCCTTTGGACCCGAACGGGGAGCGGTGAAGCACCTGAAACACAAACGCGAATTGAACGTAGGTCATGTTGCATTATGTCTGGCTGATCGATTAGGGCAATGTACATCGCCGGTACCCCGCAAAAAATCGTGGGCTTGTACGTGTCGACGGCTTGAAGGATGGCCGCGATGTCCCGACCGTCTGGGATGAGAATCATTGCAGATGATGTGTAAACCGGGACATTCAGGGCCACGGTCATCCCGTATATGTGAAAGAACGGAAGAAATGACAAGTGCACTTCGGCGCCGGGAATCATCCCGAGCCACGAAGAGAATTGCACGGCGTTAACTACAAGATTGTAGTGGGTTAGCATCGCGCCTTTCGGTAAACCTGTTGTGCCCCCGGTGTATTGGAGAAGCGCGACGTCTCTTCTTGGGTCAATCTCCACCGTTTTCGGGTGACCATTGTAACCTGCGAGAGACGTGCGAAGGTTCTCCGCGTCCGCTGGAGGGGACGACGTAGCAGGATTAGGGAGGTAGTCAGCCGCACTTGTTGTGTAGACGTGGCTGAGCGGGGCCTTCTCTCTCACCGACTCAACATATGGGTAGAGTTTGTCCAAACACAAGAGAACCTTCGCGCCTGAGTCTGTCAGGATATGGGCAAGTTCCCTTTCCTTGTAGAGAGGGCTCGCTGTGACCACAATTGCGCCAACGCGCAGCGCGCCGTAATAGGCAAACACAAACTGAGGAAGATTTGGTAGGTAAATTGCAACTCGGTCACCTTTCTTAACTCCTAGGTCCTGAAGGGCCGCGCCGAAGCGATCGGCCAGCTCATCAAGCTCCCCGTAAGTAATCTCGCGGCCTCCGTGGTACACCGCAGGCTTTTCCTGCGATTTAGCTGCTACTTCTCCAAGAGTTTCTCCTAACGAGATTTTCGGATAATCAATTGATTGTGGTACATTCTTGGGCCAGCTGTTTAGCCACGCCCTTTCTAGCGACTTGGGGGCCATTGATGATTCATCCAGATGATTCCTTCCGAACCGCCTTAAATCAACTAACCCAACGAGCGGCCGGTGATGAAGAATTGCACATGAAACATTTGCTACCCATCATGCTAGGTATAATCCTGTTGAGCTTGTCCGCGACCTTAGCCTTTGCCGACCCACTCGTTGCGGGTGGCAACGTAATGGTCGGAGACCAGTACATGGTGACGGCCATACGCGGGGAGGCACGGGCCTGGATCGATGGGAGGCTGATAACAGGCCCCGCAAACTTACAGCTCCAAGTACAGGTGACTTTCGTAGGTCCGCACAACATCGTCTTCAAGGTCGTATCCGGCACTTTCCAGGTCAGGGACAAACCATACCTGATCGATATCGGGCAATGGCGAGGTGACTACAATCGCGACACCCACACATCTGTATACCAAGGGCCCGCGAAAGCGCCCGACGGGCGAAACGGCTACTTCGTCTTGTTCGGTCAAGATACGTCTGAAACACAACAAAGTGCCTACATGAATATCCACAGCGACTTTAGCGGCGAGTACGGGGCGCTATGGCACATAGACCTCGTAGCCTACCGCTACAACCTAATCTAAATCAGCGGTCGACGTCATCTCCCCTCCCTTTTTCTTAGACGTTATCTGAGTCAGGCCACATGCCTTCTCTGCGCGATTTCGATAAACGTTAAGGGAAGAACTTCACAGCACGGAACCGTTGTGCGCACGTATGACCCCGTCGAGCATGAGTTTAGAACAGGCGGACCAAGTCGTCCAGAAACTTTGGGCGGAGGATGTTAAGGTTTGGGAGGCGCACTGGGCTCCAACATTCCGAAAGTTCGCAAAAGACCTCGTTCTGGATGCAAGAATTTCTCCTGGTCAAATCGTTCTGGATATTGGAACTGGTACTGGCGTAGCTGCTCTTGAGGCGGCTGGAAGAACCAAACCAGACGGGTTCGTTTTCGGGATTGATCGTTTGGAATCGATGTTGACTGCTGCAAAGGCAAACCCTGAGGCGAGGAGGCTCAAGAACGTACGTTTCATTTTGATGGATTCGCAGCGGCTACTACTTCCAGACCAAATGTTCGATGTCGTAGTCTCAAACTGCGGAATTTCTCCCGTGGGATTCCGTCAGACAATTTGTGAAGTCTATCGGGTGCTCAGGGGAGGGGGCACTCTCGTATACAGTGATTGGCGCCTAAGAGATGTGCCAGCGCACAGAATATTTGGCGAAATCTTGCATCAGCATCGCACACAGAATCCTTCGACAGAGTTGCGCCTTCAGAGAACAGCCCTTGCAACCTTGGAGCGGTTCGGAAATCGCGAAATGAACCTGGATGAACAGATACGCCAGCTTACGATGATGGGTTTCAAGAAGATTGAGGTCAAAAACCGCAGTTACAGGATTGCATTGCGCGGTATTCAGGGATACCTGGATATGCGGCTGAAGAGGGCCACTCTCAAACAGGAACTTAAGGAACTCTCCGCGAAAAGCCGGCAAGAATTTCGGCGGGCACTCAAGGACGAATTGAGACAGTTTGTTCGTGGCGAGCGTTTTCTTTTTGACTGGAAGGTGATTTTTGTCCGGGCAGAAAAGGCGTAGCCACCTAGCTTAGACCTTCCTTAATAGAACGGGCCCCCCTTCAGAGTCTCGAGTGCGTAAGTTTGACCTCTCGCATGAAGATCTCGTCTGGTACAAAGTGGGAGCCAATAGTTGGTTACTCAAGGGTTGTGAGAGTCGGGAATATCGTTCACGTTTCGGGGACAACTGCAACTGACTCGCAAGGAAACATTGTTGGAATCGGAGAGGCGGGAACACAAACTGTTCAGGCCTTGAAGAACATTCAGAAGGCTTTGGAATCAGTAGGTGCGAAACTCGAAGACGTGGTCCGCACAAGAATCTACATTACCGACATTAACCGCTGGGAAGAGGTTGGCAAGGCGCACGGTGCATTCTTCAGAGAAATACGACCGACCACATCCATGGTCGAAGTGAAAGGCCTCGTCATCCCGGATATGCTTGTGGAAATAGAGGCAGAAGCCATCCTAGACTAAGAAGGAGAAATTCGTGATCGATATGAAGGGCAAGGTAGTCAAATTAGCAGCTGTTTTCGACCCGATTTATTCCATCTCAGATTCAGGTTCGATGGATTTCAAAATGCTCTTGGATGGCCAGTGGGTGAGCCTAGCCCAGAGGATCGAAGTTCGGAGCCCCATTGATGGTGCAGTGGTCGCAACTGTTCCCTCGGCTTCAGAACGTGAAGCCGAACGTGCGGTCGAATCGTCCTTCATCAACCGAAACTCGATCAGAACCATTCCAGCTGTGAAAAAGATAGAAATCTTCCAGCAAGCACGCGAATTACTGCTCCAGAACATGGAGAATTTCGTCAGTGTCTTGAATCTCGAAGCTGGCAAACCGATTTCCAATGCCGAGGGAGAGGTCAAGTCTACAGCTGAGCGACTGAAGCTGACGCCGGATGAGTACGGGAAGATTCGTGGCGAACACATACCGGGGGACTGGTCGGAGGAGACTGTGGGTACATCCGCGGATGTCCTAAGGGAACCGCTGGGAGTTGTTTTAGCAATTTCGCCTTTCAACTACCCTCTCTACATAACCTCCACGAAGGTCATACCTGCACTCTTAGCAGGCAATTCGGTCGTGGTAAAGACTTCCAGCAAAGACCCGCTGTCTTTCCTAATGTTTGTCAGATTATTGGAAGTCGCGGGCATACCCCCGGGCACGCTTAATGTAATCACCGGCCGAGGGCCGATCGGCCAGTATATGGCGGCTCACGATAAGATTAGCATGCTGACTTTCACAGGCAGCACGGACGTTGGAAGAGCTCTGGCCCGTGTGGCCGGCTTGAAGAGACTGCATATGGAGCTCGGTGGAAAGGGTTGTGCCATCGTTCTGAAGGACGCAGATCTAGACCTCGCTGCAAGTGAGACTGTTAAGGGGTCGCTAAGTTTCAGTGGTCAACGTTGCGACGCTATAAGCCGGGTTCTTGTGGAGGGCGAAATCGGGGACAGTTTCGTAGAGAGAGTTCTCAAGATAGTAGGGTCGTACAAGGTGGGTGACCCCCGTGACCCTTCGGTTAAGATTGGGCCGTTGATTGAACGTGATGCGGTAGAGAGAGTTCATAGTCTCGTTACGGACGCGATCAGTAAAGGTGCGAAGCTTTTGACAGGAGGGAAATACGATGGGAACTACTACCAGCCGACGGTTCTGGATTACGTTCCACTGGACGCGAGGGTCATGTGGGATGAAACATTCGGCCCCGTAATCCCCATCGCCCACGTGAAGGGTGTTGATGAAGCCATCGACCTCACCAACAAATCCAGGTATGGGTTGGATTCATGCGTCTTCACTAATGATCTTAACCTCGCAAGAAAAGTAGCCAAGCGATTAGAGGAGGGTGAAATTACCATAAACGCCGCGCCCCGGCACGGGGTGGGTTACTACCCATTCGGCGGCAACAAGGACTCCGGCATCGGCAGGGAAGGCATCGGCTACAGCATTGAAGAGATGACTCGGCTAAAGACGGTCGTTTACAACTGGAAGCCCGCAAAAGTCTGGGCCGACCTTATCAAGGACTAACACTGGTTCTACTGAGTGGCTCGGTATGTAACGGTGGAATATCGGTGGTCAAAGGGGCATGATGATAGTTATGCTGCTGATAGGTTTCCTATTCGGAATCATAACCCTCTCAGTCATACTCGTCGTATACCATCTAACTTCTGGCCCATGATTATTTCCTGCCAGCGTCGATCGTAGGAGAGTTGGATAAGAAAAAGGGAAGTTTACCGGCCGACACAGGTCGAATTCAGGCCTTCCGAAAGTGATTCCTGATTCATGCGAACCACACGGCATGAGCCGCACCAATAACATACGAACGGAATCTAATGAACCTTTGTCGCACTGAGCCCACTAAACAGTCCAGGAAGTGAACCTCGAACATAGCCCAGTTCGTAGGTCATACGGCGTCTAGATGGTTATCCCAGTGAAATACCTGATCGCTGTTCCAAGCAAGTATAGGGCAACCGTGGCACCGAACATTATACTTGTGATCTCAATGAAGTCTCTCTTGAAGTCAGCTCCGGAAATGACGGCACCGTAGAAACTACTGAAGGCTATGAGCAGCACAGCAAAGAACAGGGAGGCACCTAACGCGTCGACCATCACCTTGGTTAGGAAATATGGGGTCGCCAAAATCACTGCCGTAACGAAGTAAGACACTCCTGTATACACGGCTGAAAGCGTCGCAGACCCTTTGAAGCCAGTCTTGGCTTGTGCGTACGCGGCCGACGCCATCGCTACTGACGCTGCCGCTCCAGCAATTATTCCCGCCAACCCTGCCAGTTCAGTTGAATTGTAAATTCCTAGAGAGCCAGCATGGATGCCTGCGATTTCAACCAAGGCATCAGCCAAGCCCAGAACAATGAATGAAATGTATTTGACCTGGGGTTCATTGAAGTCTGAGAGCTTTATTTCATGTTCTTCTTCGTTAGCTATCATCTCGTTGTATTGCTTCTTGTCCTTAGAGGGAATCATGTGTGCGAGTTCCCGGTATTTCTTGATGGTATTCTTCTCATTCCGCTCAAGGTATCTTACGGCAAAGGTTAGGCCCAAAATGAATCTGACGAGAACGATCACGTAAACAGTTAGCTTGTTAATTGTGGGCTTTCTTCCCGGGCAATATTTCTTCCAGAGAATATAGTGCCGATATTCCATACCTGCAAGCCGGCGAAGTATGCTGCTAAACTCACGATTCTTGAACTTAAGTTCCGACAGCCTCTTGTAGACAGCAAAGTCAGTATACTCGTCTCTCGCGCTCTCGAACGCGATATCTAAGAAGGTTGCTTGATCCAACTTACCGCCACTCAACTTCGTGCAGACCCTAAGAGAAAACGTCTGGGCAGATAAACCTGAAGCACAGGTTGCGGCTGACCTAGCCTTCTAACTTCTCTTCCCAGATGAATGCCTCGCCAATTAATTTCTAGCGTAACCTTGGGCTTACCCAGCCTGAACTTCCCGCGTATCAGGGCGCTTTGCCAACTCGGTTAGAGGGCGACGTACCGTGAGTTACGGTCTCAGTACCTCGCGTTCGAACTAGGAGACTCTGAAACCGACTGAGTCCCATTTCCGAGCAGGGATCAATATTGCAGTGAACGAACCGCTGACATGAACTTACTGCGTGATTGAAGTTACGTTGATGTTGTTGCTTGGGCAAGCGGCGCCAGTGGGGCTCGTGGTGTAGCCTTGGTATAGCTGTCCTGTCACAGTAACCCAGGTACCCGCGCTGGGGTATGGTGACGGTAGATTATGTAACGTATAGTACTGGTAGACTACGTAGGGGCTGCTGTTATACGGGTCACTGAATGGGGCTGCGAGGATTATGCATCCGTCCGAGGACCCTTCTATGTATCCGTAGCATTGAGCCTCACTATTGGACCCCGAACCCCGGCACGTGTTGAAATTACTATAATAGGCGGGGTTTTGTTCCGGACAACCGTAACTCATGCAGCCTGGATAATAGCCATAACCGAACCCGGTGAATGTTGTCCTCGTGACCGTCGTGGCGGCCGTTAGTGCCGTAGTTACTGTCTGCGTTTGTGTAGTGTAAAGGTTGGTCGTGTTTGTAATCAATAGGTTTTGGGTGATTAATGTTGTGTGATTGTTCAGCACGGCGTACCCTAAGAACGCTAAGCCAAGAATTATGATTAGAACGAGTCCGACGACCGCCAATGAACGATGGCCACGATTTGACTCGCTCGGGGCATTCGCTTCTTTAGCCTTAAGCATAACTAAGCACGCATTGATGTCCACGAGGAGAATTTCTTAAACCTATTTCCACTTGGTAGAAAACTCTCTCGACGTCCCATTTGGAAAACGTGGTGCATGGCGCGGTTAAGTTGCCGCTTTCTGGCCGGTTAGCTATGTTGCACTACTATGGTCTTGATGTGGAAGGTGGTTGGAGCGGCCGGCCAGCTCCAAACTAATCCTCATCTACCCGAATTGATGAATCAGGTTGGACCACGGTTGGTTTTAGTAATCAGCTATTTGCAGAAAATCGTGTATCTCTGTGAAATTTGCGGTTCGGGATACGCCGACCAGGCTACAGCGGACAGCTGCGAGAATTACTGTCGAGCCCACAAGAATTGTTCGCCGCAAATAACCAGGAATGCGGTTCTGCGGCCCCAATGACATTCAGATATTCTAGGGTTTGTGGTTTTCAAGCCACCATTTCGCGATGTCAACCCTACGGGCTATCCAAACCTTTGGCTTTGCGTTAACGTATTTGAGAAATCTGTCGACAGCAACCGTCCTCCCGGCTCTGCCTGATATTCTTACGTGCAAGCCTACGTTCATCATCTTCGGGTTCTGACGCCCCTCATCGTACATTTGGTCGAAGGAATCTTTGAGGTATTGGTAGAACTCCTCGGAATTGCTGAATCTGTTGGAGAAGTAGTGAAAGTCGTTTACGTCCGGCGTGTATGGGATCAGAAGGAAATTTTTTCCGTTGACATTTGCATAATAAGGGAGGTCGTCGTTGTAGACGTCTGAATCGTACAGAAATCCTCCCTCTTCGACAAGAAGCTCAATCGTGTTCTCGCTGGGCTCCCTGCAATACCAGCCAACAGGCCTCTGTCCTGTCACGCTCTCAATTGAGGCTACAGCCTTGCGAATGGCGTCGCGCTCTTCTTCGCGGGTTAGTGTAAAGTGCTCGATCCAACGGTAACCGTGGCTGCATATCTCATGCCCTCTCTGAACTATGTCCCTAGCTGCCTCCGGGTTGGTTTCCAATGTTTTTGCGGTAGCAAAGAATGTGGTTTTCGTGTTGTATTTGTCGAACGTCCGCAGGATTCTCCATATCGCGACCCTGGTCTCGTATTCGAAGATGGATTCGATCGCTAGGTCGCGCTTGGGCGGGGTTCCGTATGCGGGAAACTCGCCGAAAGTTTCGGCTCCTTGATCCCCGAAGGCGACGGAGTGTTCGCCTCCAGCCTCATAATTGATGGCGAAGGTTAGAGCGAGCCTTGCTCCTTTCGGCCATCGAACCTTCGGTACTTTCTTGCCGTAACCGATGAAATCTCGCGCTAATGGGCTCATAGTTCGTCAACCTTGTGTGAGCAGGAAATTCCTGACTGAGCCATCATCCAATTCGACTAGCGCACCTCGTAAAATCCCTTCGCCATATTCACTTCCAGGGTTGAGGCAGAGAGTCCTACCAACCTTCAAGAATCCTTTGGATTCATGGATATGGCCGTGTAAACCCAGCAATGGCTGGTATGTCTCAATAGCCTTTCGAACCGAAGTGCTTCCACCTGAGGTCATCACGATCTCTCCGCCCGCGAGAACGGGTTTGAGGTTCTCATCTAGTTTGGGGCATGTGTCGAGGCCGGAGTCTATGGGCGGCACATGCAAGTTGAAGATGCAGTTCTTCATGCTCTGGACCTGGGCCGCCATCTTTTCTATCTTGGTCCAAAGTTGATCTTCAGGGCACTCGCGTGCGGTCTTCCAAGGTGTCGGGTTACTCCAGCCTGTACTAATCATCTCAAACTTCCCGTCGAGTTCTACAACCTTGTCCTCAGGGTCGATCACGTAGCTTGAACTCCCGATGATGCTTTCGATTTCTGCTATGTCATCGTTCCCGCCGGTAATGTACACCCTTATGTTAGACTCCTTCAGACGCTCTTCCGCGAGTTGAACCCATCTCTTCACGGTGTTCAACATGAGTTCTTTGAAAATCGCTTGCACTCTCGAATCGTCAGTCTGAAGCTGCTCCATCTCCTGAGGATTCGTCAAATAAGGGTAGTAACCAGCAAACCGTATCGCCCTTTGCAGATCCTGGAGCTCCTCTTCATTCTTCGCTGTACGTTTGTTTCCTACGAATGTTGCGTGGCACCTACCGTTCGGCTCTTTAATGATCGGTATAATCATCTTCCCGGTAATATCGCCACCCATTATCAGGGTGTTTGCTTTGTAGAATTTGGCTGCATTAACGAACTTCAGAAAGCACTTCTCCGACCCATGCAGGTCCGTCGCGAAGAATATCGTAGTTGTCATCGAACTTCATTCTGATTAATCAGGTCGCGGTTCTGTCTTCAACATCCTCGGCGTCGCTATACCATTGTACCTTGGTGCCAGCCTTTGCGCGCATCTTCCACTTGAATGACTTGCCTTCTCGCTCGATTTTATCCAGGAGCACATCTATCCTGCTGCCCACCAGCTTGCGGTCCTCTTGACTAAGGACTGTGAGGCTGTTCGCATAGTCCCTTGTTTTCTTTAGGTTGGTTGTCACAGTGTAGTAAAATCCCCAATCGTCCGCCAACAGTCTTGCTATGTAGTCCATGTTTATTCTCCCATTGTCACTGTTACCTAGTTCGTGTTCCCGAAGGAGTATGATTGTGTCTTTCACGTCTTTCTCTCCGAGCTTCACGATTTGCATCTTCTCTAGGATAAGGTCAGCCAACGATAGTGTGACGGGGTCCAGCTCCAATCTGCGGGTCAAGTCAATTTGGTGGCAGAAAGTAAGTTTGTCAACGAACACATCGACGTGCCTTGCATTTTTCGGGTCCGAGTAGATTTGGCGCCTCAGCCCGTATAGGGCATTTACCCGCTCATTCCCTTCAAAGCCGAGACTTGCAAACAAATCAGGAATATGCCTCACATACTTGGACAGCGTCATGAAATCTAAATCGGTAAGTGCCCTACTCATTACGCCGGTCAAGTTTCTTGAGTTTGGGCAACGGTAGTAAATGGCCGTTGCACCCATCAACCTCAACTCGATTTGTTTCTGCTTCGCGGCCTCAATTATCACCAAAGCATCTTTGAAGAAGTCTGAGAGGCCGCTTCGATTTTCCAAGAATAGGCGCCGCCAGCGGTTTGGCCGTGTACCAATTATTCTTTGCTACCGAGTGTACCCTTTTTCCAAGGATGGTTCTTGTTTGGAATATCTTATATCCTGACCGATTCAAGTGATGGACTGAAAATCTGCAAACAAGATGTGATCATGTAATGGCTCAAAAGACCTTCTTCGCAAGAACGTCAAGTGGTTTAGTCAGAGAATTCGGAACACTCGACACTTTGTTAATTGCATCAGCCGCCGTTTTCGCCCTCACCTACACAATCCTCCAGTTCCCATGGTACTACGGCTTCAACCCTGGCGCGAACCTTCCATTGGCCCTCGTCATAACCGGCATCCCATTCCTCCTGTTGATGCTGATCTACTGGGCTATGGGCGTCATAATGCCCAGGTCCGGCAACGACTACGTCTGGGTTGCAAGAATTATGCATCCGGCCATAGGCTTCGCCTGGTCCTTCCTCTACATGTTCTCAGTCTTCGCCACGGCATACGTCGGCGGCACAGCCGCCTACGCATCCGGCATTTCAACAGCGTTGACAATCTGGGGCTTCCTCTACAATTCGCAGGGATTGATCAGCCTAGGCACATTTCTCAGTAGTCCGGTGGGAGGGTTCGGACTTTCAGTTCTAATCACCGTGTGCTTCGCAATCCTCGCCATCGTCGGAGCCAAAGCTGTGAGAGGCTTCCTCTACGTAGCATGGGCCCTAGCCGTCATAGGAATCGTCGTGATGTGGGGCTTCGTAGGTTCAACGAACCCAACAGCCTTTGCAGCCAAATGGGACACCGTCCTAGGCCAGTTCTCAACCTACGGAGGATTGACAAAACTGGCAACCCAATCTGGATGGTCACCCCCAACCATCACCCTCGCCGCCTCTATAGCTAGCGCTCCCTTCGCCGCTCTGTTCCTCCTCGGAGGAAACTTCGCCAACGTAGTTGCAGGTGAAGTGAAAAACGTCAAACGCGCCATCCCAATTGCATTGCTACTTTCGTTAATCCTCGGCATAGTGATATGGAGTGTCACCGCGGCATTGACGTTGAACAACCTAGGCGAGAACTGGATGTACTCGGTGGGCTACCTATGGGACAACGCCCCCTCCGCCTACTCTGGTGTAATGCCCTACGCACCGACCTATCCCATGATGGTTTCCCTAATCGCCTACCCGAACCAGTTTCTAGTCTTCTTGGTCCTCTTCACAATGCTAGCGGGTTCCCTTACCGCCCCATTCGTTTACTTCTGGATCCCAAGCAGGTACTTCTTCGCATGGTCATTTGACCGAATCATCCCCACAAAGATGGCCGATGTGAGCAAGCGATTCAGAACGCCGCACGTCTCCATAATTACCATAACGCTGATGTCAATACTCATCTTTGCCCTATACTGGTTCACATCATGGCCTACTGCTGAAACCATAGGCACATTCCTTTGGGCGTTCTGTTTCGTCGTTCCAGGGATTGCCACAACAATATTTCCATTCACAAAGAAAGATCTGCTAGATTCGGCCCCTGGCTGGATGAGGAAGAAAGTCGGCAGCGTGCCCATCATTAGCATACTAGGGCTGTTGACAACCATATCCTTCTTCTACATAGGCTACTTAGCATTGATCAACCCACTGATTGTCGTTCCAACACTGACTGGAGCAGGAATCGCTCTTGCAATCGTCGTCGGATGCATCATAGTCTACTATGCAAGCGTCTACTACCACAAGAAACACGGACTGGACATTGAACTCGCATTCCACGAAATCCCACCAGTATAACCTCATCCCGACCGCAAACCAAAACTACGACGGCTGAACCTCCCCGCTTCCTTTCTTTTTTCTTACGTTTCGAGGCGATTACAAGAAACGCCTCTAAACAATGAGACTTGTTAGAAATGCTTCAAAAGGAAATCCTTCGCTCGAGGCCACTTATCTAATTTCTCAAGGGTTTTGTTAACTAAACTCCGTATCTGATTATCGAATACTCGAGTGAGGAACATTACGATGAAGAAGCTTCCGGCGGAGATAGAGAGGACGTAGAGTAACTTGGAAGTGTTGAGGAGCCATATGATAACTGAGAATATCAGCGCGCCCAGCAAACCCATCAATATTGATCTGACTATGAAGTAAAGGTAAAACGCGTCATCCTTGCTTTTGCTCATGGGCATTATTCAGAATAAGACCCTTACTTTCTCTACGGGGTAGTCAAAAGTCACTGTTCTAAGGAAGTCCGCGGATCGTTCAGAATCTCGTTATCCGAGCTGGGCGCGGTATAATTCAGCCTAAGCCAAAACCGTAATGTCATAGGATACAACAAGAAGGAATCTGCGAGCGACTGGAGCAGGAATAACCTCTTGGGTGAGCTGGTCACTCTGGGGTGTGCTCGATGATCGCTGGTTACAGATTGCGAGATATGTTGAAGTTTCTATTTCGGTGTGTCGCTCCAGCCAGGGACATTGGCCAATGTTTGTGCTGCCTTTACGCTTCTGACGACCGATTTAGCGACGCATTGGGCTCCAGCATACCCTACAATGTCAACAATTCGGTCAAGATCACGTAATCCCCTCACTTTAGCCGTGGAGGCAGCGAACATAGTATCACCGTCGGTTGACATGTGCACGGGCCTGATCGACATTGCCAGTCCATCATGAGCCATCTGTGCGACCTTGATCAATTGCTCATGAGACAAGTCAATATTGGTTGCAACGAGACCAATCGTAGTATGGTGTGGAGCATTGTCATTCAGGTAATCAGCGATTGCTTCGTCGAATTCGATGAAACCTCGGTCGGTTTTTCTGGTGCCGGCTATGGTCTTCCCTGTTTCAATGTCGTATACGTTCCCATACGCATTTGTGACGACTATTGCAGCCACAACAATTTCGTTAGGCAAAGCCATTGCGGTTGTGCCGCATCCGCCTTTGCAGGCAAATTCGATGCCTTTGAGTTTTCCCACTGTCCCGCCTACCCCCACACCAATATTGCCCTCTCCAACTGGTTCCCTTGAAGCATTCATGCATGCTAGGTATCCTAAATCGGGGTATCGGACTTTGTCGACTGTAGCGATGGGTAGGTCGTAGATGTTTGCTCCCACGATGCCAGGGAGCTTGCCAACTCCCGTGGCAGAAGCTAAACCGCGCTCAATCAAATACCGCCTTATCCCGATTGCCGTGTCAAATCCAAATACATCACCGCCCGTAAGGAATACGGCGTGTTTCTTGACGAAGGTCTTGGTCACGTCTATTGAATGCGTATCGTAGGTTCCCGGCCATCCACCGCGTGCTTCGCACGCGACGTCAGCTTCGGGCTCGAATAGAATCACAGTGCAACCGGTCGGCGTAGATTTGTCTTGGGCATGTCCGACCCTTAACCCCTCAATCGCTGTGAGTGTGGTATTCACTAAAACGAGCGCTCCTTAGTCACTCGATCCAGAATTTCCGCGTGATAGTTTAACTTCTTGTCAGATTATAACTCTTGACTCTATCCACGGACAAAGTGACGACTGGTCAGTGAGGCCCACTCTCGAATACGCACCCTGTGCGCCAAAAGTCTGGCCTCGGGCAATTGCTCGAACGTAATAAATATCCACGGTGCGAATGGACATACTCGCTAATCTTGAGAAGAGGAATGATCGATGCCTAAATCCTATGTTGAATACGCTCCTGGCCTGACAACGCGCAAGTCATGGAACCTCTACCAAAGGGCACTCAAGGTAATGCCCGGCGGGGCCAGTTCACACGGTCAATGTTACCCTGTCTTCGATCCCTATCCACTAACCTTCGAGAGGGGGAAAGGGTCAAAGATTTGGGACGCAGACGGAAACCAATACATCGATTTCATCCTATCTATGGGACCATGTATCCTCGGCCACTGCCATCCCAAATTGATGGAAGCTGTTCGTGCACAATTGGAAAAGGGTACAGCTTTCGCGGTACTCAACGAGACGGAGGTCAAACTGGCCGAGAAGGTCTGCGAAATTGTCCCAAACGCAGATATGGTTAGGTTCTCGAACTCTGGCACAGAGGCGACCATGCATGCGATCAGGATCGCACGAGGCTACACCGGAAAAGACAAGATCATCAAATTCGAAGGTTGTTACCACGGAGCTCATGATTATGTATTGCTGGGGGGTCTAGGGACTCCTTCACTCGGATCCTCAATTGCACCCTTCAAGATCGCTGCGACGTGGGGTATACCCGAAGAGACTGCTCGCACCGTCATCCTTCTGCCATGGAACGACCTCTCAGTCGTCGAAAAGACACTGAAGAGAAGGGCACATGAGATCGCTGCAATAATAACCGAACCTATCTTGATGAACATTGGAACCGTCCTTCCAGAGAAAGGTTACCTGAAGGGACTGCAGGAACTTTGCGAAAAATACGATGTTGTCTTCATCCTCGATGAAGTCATCAGCGGCTTCAGATTGGCCCCAGGCGGAGCCCAAGAATACTTCGGCCTTAAACCCGGCCTTGCAACATTCGCGAAGGCTTTGGGCGCAGGGTTTCCAATTTCAGCAATAACGGGCGTGAAAGAGATCATGGAACAAGTCGTGCCCGGGAAGATAATGCATGCCGGAACCTACAATGCAAATCCACTCTGCGTCGCCGCGGCGTACACCGCTTTAACTGAACTTACCAAGAACGACGGTGCAGCCTACAAACACATGCATAAGGTGGGCAGGATGCTTCAGGACGGCTTGCAGGGCGCGGTGGAGAAGACGCGAACAGAAGGAATTGTGCAAGGCGTAGCAGCTGGCGGCTGCCAACTATACTTCACAAAGATGAAAAAGATTCGAAACTACCGAGACTTCTTCAGCACCGACTCCGAGAAATATCTACGATTTCACAAGGAGCTTCTCAAAAGAGGAATCTACTTCCACCCACAACAGTACGAGCACCTTTTCGTATGCACAGAGCACACAACGGAAGACGTTCAGAAAGCCGTTACCGCAGCAGAGCAAGCCCTCAAGGCCATAGCTTAGACGGTTGGATGTTTCACTTGCAAGATGAAACAAAGACGCTACTAAACGCCGTTGAGAAAAGGACCAACCAAATCGTTAAGCTCACCAGCGACCTAGTAAAGTTCAACACAACCTCACCCAACCCTGGGCAGGCAGCATTCGATGATAAACAATGCCAAGAATACGTCGCTGAGGAACTCAAACAGCTCGGATTCAAAGTAGACCTTTGGGAACCCGACATCAACACGTTATCACACTACCCGTTCTACATCAAGGGGCAAAATTTCAACAAGAGGCCAATGCTCGCAGCCACACTCAAAGGCTCTGGGGGCGGCCGTTCACTAATCCTCAACGCACACATCGATGTCGTCCCTGCCGACCACGAGTCAAAATGGAAACATGATCCCTGGGGAGGAGAAGTCAAGGATGGTAAGGTCTTTGGCCGCGGTTCTTGCGACATGAAAGCTGGAGCAGCAGCAATAATCGCCACCGCGAAAGTGATTAGCAGTTCCAAGTTGAAACTGAAGGGCGACTTGATCATAGAAACCGTCCTTGACGAAGAAATCAATGGAATGGGTACAGTCGCCTGCATAGATCGAGGCTACAAGGCTGACGCTGCGATAATCCCAGAACCCAGCAATTTGAACCTCTGGATTGCGACCAGAGGTCTGCTCTGGGCGAGAGTGATTGTTGATGGGCGGGCTGGTCATGCGGAACTGAACCACCCCCACTGGAGCGAAGGGGGAGCAGTTAACGCGATCGAGAAGGCGTCCATAGTTCTCGGCGCATTTCGAACCTTAGAGGCGGATTGGACTAAAAGGTCCGCGAAGAAACACGAGTTGTTATCCGCACCCAGAATAATGCCAACAATAATCAAGTCAGGCGACTTCTGGGCGACGATACCTGACAAGTGCGAGATGGAGATGGACATTCAATACCTTCCCGCCGATCGCGATGAGAAAGGCTATGGAACCAAGGTCAAGAGAGAAATCGAAGAACATCTTGCCCGTTCTTGTCAAGCGGACAGTTGGCTAGCAGAACATCCTGCCCGAATCGAGTGGATAATGGACCTTCCCCCCATGGAAGTGGAACGTGATCATCCACTAGTCCGTAATGTTATGTCCGCTGCTGACGCAGCTTCTGTAAAAGCGCGAATCTCCGCCTTAGACTCATGGGACGACGGGGCCCATCTCATGAACCTGCTGCAGATTCCCTCAATCGCCATAGGACCCGGACCTACAGAACAAGCTCACGTCGTCGACGAGTTCGTTTCAATCGATTCAATAGTGAAGACGGCGAAAATTCTCTGCGTCGCGGTAAGAGAATGGTGCGGAACTGACCGGTAGAGTGACAAAATTGAAGACTACAAATCGTAAAGTGAAAATAGCGTGCGTGCAAATGGACGTTGTCTATGGGAACGTCAAGAGTACTCTCTCCAAGGTTTGTGACTGGATTGATAAGGCTGCGGCTGAGCGCGCCGATGTGGTCCTGTTTCCCGAACTCATCCTCTCTGCAGGATACGCGCTCGGTGAGCGGTTCAGGAATGTAGCAGAATCGGTTCCAGGACCAACAATTGAGGCTGTTGCAAAGAAAGCTGCAGAGAACAAGGTGTACGTTATTGTTGGGCTCGCCGAGAGATCGACCAGCGGCACACTATACGATTCTGCCGTGTTGATTGA
>Ga0187886_1000481_pt1 | contig 46957 bp, 38 predicted proteins | sample June2016WEW_20_1_FD_133001 | JGI IMG/M metagenome (GOLD analysis project Ga0187886, IMG submission 133001) | Peatland microbial communities from SPRUCE experiment site at the Marcell Experimental Forest, Minnesota, USA - June2016WEW_20_150 | ecosystem: Environmental > Terrestrial > Soil >... | reverse complement strand
CGCTGGGTGCTCGGGCTTATCATCCAAGAGCATTGCTTAGCGTATGGCTCCATGGCTTTATGACTGGGATACGCTCTTCTCGAAAATTGGAAGCAGCTTGCCGCGACCAGGTGTCCTACCTCTGGCTAACCGGATGGCAGCACCCTGACCATAATACACTCTGGCGTTTCTATCAGGCCCATCGGCAGGCGATGCGGAAACTATTGAAATACACGGTGGCTATTGCCGTGAAATTGAACCTGATTGATCTGGCAGTGCAGGCGGTCGATGGCACGAAGATAGCAGCCAATGCTTCCGGTGACCGGACCTACGACGCGGCTGGACTGCAGCGTTTACTCGAGCGTGTCGAGGTGGCGATTGCCGAACTCGAGGCACAGAATGAGGCCGGGGATGATTCACCTTCACCTCGGCTTCCGGAGGAGTTACTTCGAGCGCAGGCGTTGCGACGGCAAGTCAGGGATGCCATGAGCCATCTCGTCCAGCATAAAGGGTTGTCACGGGAGAACCTGACTGATGAAGACGCCCAACTGATGAAAGGACGAGATGGGATCATCACTGGCTATAATGCTCAGGCGATGGTTTCCCCACTGGACCAAGATACGGCAAAGGGCAACGGGATGTTGATTACGGCGGCTAAGGTTGCAAACAGCGCTGGTGATTCCGGTCAATTCGTGCCCATGTTGGAGCAGGCCGAAGAACTAATAGGACAACGAGTCCCGGTCACTCTAGCCGATGGTGGTTACCATACTGCCACCAGTTTGGAAGCCGGCGAGCGCTGCGGCCAGTACTGGTCATGGCTGAGCGCTACCAGGGGGAAGTGCAAGCCCCCTATTTCAAAGACCAATTTGCGTACGATGCAGCGACCGACAGCTACATTTGCCCCCACGGGAAGCAACTTCCTTTCCGCAGTCTGCGCAAATCAAAACTCATTAGTTCGCGGTCAATCCGTGTCTACCGTGCATCGAGGACGGCCTGCCGCACTTGTCCAGCCTTCGGCGTTTGTACCAGGGACAAACATGCGGGTCGGGCACTCTGGATTAGTTCTTCCGATATGTTGTTGCGTAAACACCGACAGTTGATGCAAACCGACGAGGCGCGCAGTCTGTACTCTCGCCGCAAGGAGTTGATTGAGGCTGTCTTTGGCATCCTTAAAGACCAGTTGGGAGCACGGCGGTTCCTGCTGCGGGGTCTGGCAAATGTTCAAGCTGAGTTTACCCTTCTGGCTACGGCTTTCAATCTCCGAACACTATGCCGGGTCTGGAACAGGGTAAGAAAAAACGGCTCAATTGGGGCAAGAATGGCAATTTCGAACACTAACTTCGAACGCACTAGAAAATGCTCTGAAGTTTGGCTGCATTCCAATGATGCTAGCTGGATAACTGCCTCAGATCCAGAGGCAATGTTTTCTGACCAAACAACTTTCTGAGACAGGCTCTCTACTTGATCTCTACCGGAAACGCGGGTCAAAGTATCACCTAACCCAGAACGTTGCGTCCTGCACCTACCGTCATGTTAAGTTCTTACTGCCTCACGTGGGAACTCGCCACCCCTCAAATGCCTCATCGTACACTCCACGCACAGAGTGGAAAACAACCAGTTCAATGTAGTATTCTGTATGATAGAGAATTTTACAAACCCACGATTCGCTGCTTTCTCATGACTACAGTTGAAAACCAAAGACTACACACGCGCAAGGTTCACGCCTATGCGGCAAGTTTCTCTGACACACTTGCCAGCCAACTACTGACTTCCTATAGTTCACATGGAGACCTATGCTTGGACCCGTTCGTCGGCGCATCTACAACCCTCATTCAGTGTCGACTTCTCGCAAGACCTGCCATAGGTATCGACATCGATCCAATAGCCTGTCTAATTGCCAGGGTGCTCATTACACGTTGTTCAAATGAGTATCTGGACATGCTCCAACGGACATTGTCCGACAAGTTAAATCTCGCTAAACTGGCACTCTCCAAAATCAAGATACATCCCGACGCACTCCTTCCCGGAACCCGGTGTTCCCTTGACCAATTCGATTTGAAAATACCACCCAACGATAATATAGGCTTCTGGTTTTCACCCATTCAAAGAGCCGTGCTATCGGCTCTGGTATCAATTGCCACGAGCCTTGACAACGACCTCAGCAGGGACATCACCAAGCTGGCCATATCGTCCTCAATAGTTCGAAAATGGCCGAACACCATCAGCCTAGCCCGCGATATAGACCACTCTCGGCCACATAAGGTAATGAAGGAATCGGCAACACTGGAATCTGAGATGCGAATCTTTGAGTCTTCATTTCGATCTGTATGCCGCACCATCAAAAAGCTCAACGAATTGTCTCCAGACTATTCCGGTAATATCACAATATTACACGGCGATGCATCTAAGATAATCCCCACAATTGGTGGTCGTGTGGCCTATGTACTGACATCCCCACCTTATTTTAACGCAATAGACTACCCCCGAGCGCACAAATTCTCCCACTGGTGGCTGTTTCCAGATGATGTCCCCCTGACAAGGCAACTTTACGTTGGCCTTCGTTCCCCCGACCATAATGAGTCATATCTGAATGACTGTCGCGCTGCTGTCCCTCGTACGTATGAAAGAGTCATCCCACTGCAATCAGTGTCCAAGTCTCTTTTCGCTTCTCTGTGTCAGTACATTCTGGATATGAATTCAGTCATTCGGCAAATATCCAGGATCCTAATTCCAGGCAAATGTGTGTCGTTTGTCCTTGCCAACAATAAAATACACGGTTTGGGCATACCTATAGTTGACTTAGTGAGCGAGCTTCTCTCCGCGAATAACTTCACTTCCACTCATATCACCGAACGCCCTCTCGCACCAGAGCGAAGGCGTTATCCTTTCGGTATTCATGGTTTCAAGGGATTGATGGAGACCGAATACGTCATTACTGCCAAGCTTGGACTTTCGCACCACACGACTCCTTCTTGACCCATCACTTTTCTAACTGGAAATCTTCTTTTAGCACCCTATTGACCTCATTTACAATATTATCAGGTGACTGATTCAGGTAAACGTATTCCGCCTTTAGCTCAATCCAATTCCGCCCTACAATCGTGCTGACGGCGTGCAGTGCCGCCGTCAGATTATCCGCACCGCACTTGCCCAATTCCTCTGACTTCATTCGTGCAGCGTATACTGTTGGAGGTGCTCCTGTGTCCGCCTTAAGCTCTTCCAGGGTCTTTAAAAGTGCCAAAATCGGAACCTGCCTCTTGGGGTCACTTAGCTCCTTTTCAAGTTTATTAATCCATTCATGCGTATCAACAACTGTATACTTGCCCGCAAATAGCTCCTTTATTTTGAGCAGAGTCACGCCATATTTCAAATGCAGTTCCAACAAACTCTTTAGGTCCTCAGTCTTCAATAGGGTTACCTTCTCTTTACTGGCACTAACATTTACCGAGCTATTGCCTAAATCCTCACCATCAAACGCCTTCGCCACCACGAAGGCGAAGTTAGCCACCGACTTCTCCCTAAACTGGTTTATTCTAGAAAATGGAATGGTGTTCGCCGCAACCGAAGGGTAATCAGTTGTCTTCGCATCAAACACCATCTTGTAGTCCGCCACCTCACTACCCCTCAATCCCAGTCTAGCATCAATGACTCCGTCTGGCCCTCCCACCTCTCGTCGTTTGCTATACCTGAATCCCATTGCCTCAAAAGCGTAACCAACGGCTCTCTCCATTGCTGTTTCGTCTTGATTGGCAATACCGAGCAAGCGAATCGCTTCGCCCGCAACAACCGGCCCCTCACTGTTTATTGCACGCAACAATCTGTCCCTGGATTTCAGAACTTCGATAGCCTGCGCGGCCTCCAAACCGTTATCCCTTAATAGTGGCTCCAGCAACACTTCCGTTTGAGTAAACAATTCCACAGGTTTCATGTACTTCTCCCCGCAAGAAAGAAGGGTAACGAACGGATGATCCTGGTTGATGATCAGCTTTCCCGACTCTACATCATACTTCGCTAGCTGGCCATATGGGTCGTTGTGTTCAAAAACAACAGTTTTGAATATTCCTGAATCGAGTCTCTCCTGCAATCCGCCAAGCCATGCCTCCTGATCTTGCTTTGCTTCAAACGCCGGTGTCTCTATATAGTAGGTCCGCTGTGAGGCGTCCATAACCTGATGTTCTATGGCATCTATCAACGGCAACCGGATCAAACTCGAAGGCGCCTCATTTAGTAGCTTCTCCAAATCGATGCCAATCAATTCCTTGTCTGCTTCGTCCTGATAGATGACCCTGCATTCATTGAATTTCAAATGTAGGTACTCCCTCAACACTTCTATCGTAGGAGACTCCCTAACCCCTTCCCTAGATGATTGAAGATAATCGCGCAGACCGTCAGCGTTTACCACCATCACAAATCTAGCCCACGCCGCGTGATTCAGCGCGTCTAGTCCAAATAGTTCATCATTGAGATTGATCACTCTTCCTCGTACCCTAATGAAGAAACCGTGACTTCGTCCCACCTGACTCGACTTCCCTGTCGTCAGAGGGTCCCTATATATCCTCGCTTCTCCCGTTACCACTCCAATTCCGGGAAACTGCACGCCCTCGTACTGCTTACCACCATCTTCTTTGATTACGCATATCTTTATGCCTTTGTCCTTCAGTCTTGCAGCTGATTCATCATTCTTTTGCCCAATTGTTATCGAACTAAGCGGTTTTATTGCAGTCTTAGCCGGTCTCACCAATTCACCGTTTAGGTACATACTGAAATCCGACACTAAGGGAAGTCCCGTGCTCAGCACCCAGAACAACGTTCCCGCCCTCAATTTGTTAGCCAAATCCCTGAAATCCGTCAGCGCCGCCGCTGTCCACGTCTTGTGTCCATTCTTGCCAAAAAGCAGTTGCCAAGCTTTGGCGTCGCGATGCTCAATCTCCTTTAGCAGTTTTCTTGCCTCTTCTTCTTCCAGCTCACGCAGCTCCAGTGGCAGAGGTTCACTCGCATCCCATTCCGTTCCTGCCACCCTATGGAAGTCCATAGATACGTATCTATATTTTCCATCCGCTTTGCTTATATGCGTGATTCTCCACGCCAAAACGTAAGCAGCAAGCTTACCAATCCCAAACTGGCCTATAGGCTTTCTATTTCGATATACCTTCGCCGAAGCGTCTTCCTTAGGTGATTTTGCCACATGCCACAGGATATCCAAACCACCTTCATCCATTCCGCAACCATCGTCGACTATCCACAGAGACTCTTTCGGCTTCGTTGTTTCCGGCACGAGTATATGCACGTTCATTGCACCTGCATCATAAGAGTTCGATACTAACTCTTCTATGGCTTTGTGAGGACTCTGATAGAGTCCTTCTGAGAACAGCCGAATTATATCCCCATTTATTTTTACATTTACTTTCCCCGTCACCTTCCCAACTTTTCCCACTAGATCCCTAAACCCGTCTGCACTATTGGCTTTCATCTTTACACCTCTTTACCACTTTTCTACTAGCCTCCACTTACCCTTGACTATCTCGTGGATCCTTTACTACCACGGTAAAAGGCCTGCGCCGTAGGTCAATAGTAGCTTCACCATACGCTAATGTCAACACAGTCAGGGACATTGGACTCCTTCTCCAGCTACCACAGTTAATGGTATGACAAGTATGTTATCTCGTCAACAACACTAATGAAAGGACTTGGAGTGAGCCAATGAGTCAGCCCGCTGCAACAATTAGCCATCTTGTTGGGTAATATTTTTTTGTTAAGTCGCCCTAATAGCTAACGGACAGGTCTTCGTCAACTGCATCGTGGTAAAATACATTAAGAGCCTCGCTCACTACAAAGAACATACAGCGCAAGAATTAAGGGTGCATAAGATGGCCAATGTTAGAACTCAAACCGGCAGCTTCGCCTATGCGAAATATCAGTTAAGGCGTTCTATTTTAGAGAACGCACTGGAAAAGGATTACACTACTGAAGACTATGAAGCTGCTTTGGAATTCTTTGGGGGCTGCGCTTTTTGCGGCGCCAAACAAGCTCAGAGGAAGGATCACCTGGTACCTGTAATCCAGTGTGGAGACTTCATTCCTCGCAATGTTGTTCCAGCTTGCCAGAAGTGTGATGACTCAAAAGGGCAAAAAGAATACCATAAATGGATGCGGAATTCCAACTCTCAGCGTTCATTAAAGGCTCGTGGCTTCGCAGACAAGCAAGTAGAGGAGCGGATTAAACTGATTGAGAAGTGGCAGTCCGGGTACAGACCCATGACTGAAGCTGAACTTTTCGGGGAGGATTACGCTAGATACCAAGAATTATTGCAAAAGATGGAGGAACTGTGCAAAGAGGCTAAACGAATGACCAGCAGAATAAGATCTAGAAATAAAAATTTCGGAGCGGATGAAGTATTTGTGTCCCCGTCCTCGAAAAATATTGAGAGCAATGCAGATAGAATCCGTCAGTTTATTCTAAGTCACTATATTATACCTGCCCGTAACCATGGTGAGAAGACCATAATAGTGAGAGCCGGAGATATTCACTCCCAGATGCCACTTCGCGGCCAGCACGCAAATGTGTGCCAAGCGATGAGGGGTGATAAATTCCTCAATCTGGCAAACGTGAAACTGAAATCATTCAGGGGGCCAAAGGCCGGAGCTGATGCTTACTTCACTTACCAGCTTTAGTGCGACTCCCGGACCGGTAAAGGTCGGCATTTTGCATATTCTAGACTGCAAAGAAAGGAGCGTTCCATCTTTGAGCCTTGCGACGGTGTCATCGAAGAATGATTGGTCAGAAATGGACGTCTCAGGAGTCTTAAGCTCGAAATGTGAGGTAAGCCGGTGAACATCCTGCGTATACTGACACTTAACAAGCACGGCGATTTCGAAGAGGTACTATTCTCGTCACTACTAAGCTACCTCCTTAGCCCTCGTAATGACCACGGGCTGGGGGACATATTCTTGGAGAAAGTAACCAAAGAGGTATTTCCCCTAGACAAGTCCTTGTTGGATAGTGCTGAGGTTACGCCAGAGCGACCGCTCGGCAACACTGGTAAGGTAGATATCCTCATCACCATGGGCGACAAAGTGCTGGCCATTGAGGTGAAGATCTGGGACCGATCGGCCAAGAACGTCTCCGTGAATGATGAGCCCCAGTTGGACAGGTATTGCCGGCACCTAGATACAGAATTCGCGGGCAAGGACTGGAAGTTTATATTCCTGATACCAACCATGGCGTCAAGAACTTGCCTGGAGGAGTTCCTCAGGATATGCCAGGGCCAGTTCAAGGATAAAGTTAAGCTCATGACCTGGAACCCCGGCGAACCAGTACCGGACGGTTTCCCAACAAATTGCATGATCCAGAATTCTGTGCTCGAACTTATAGGTGAGGTCATGGCCGATGTGAAGAGGGTCGACCTGCCACTGAATACGCAGTGGCTACTGGACTCCCTAGAAGACATCATACCTGACCTGGTGGAGGACATACCCGAACGGGGCAGGTTCCCAAATAGGGATTGTTTGAAAAACCTTCGTACCTGGCCTATTTTCGAGGCATTCTTTGACGTTAACAAGCGCTGGCCCATCTCGCTGCATACCGTTGTGGGTATACCTTACGGGTGGGGTGACCAGAGGTCGGTGATCCATGGCAATAGCCTCTATCGCATAAGGACCGTGACGGACTACTACAAGGACGCAGCCGACCAGGAGAACTATCTTCCGACAGATAGAGTTGAGATCGAGCTCTGGCCAGACGTCTACGAGGCGAGTAGAGATAAGGTGCATGAATGGGTGGTTAGTTTGGGTCTGGAAGAGAGCGCCCTGAGTGATGGCCGACATCTTGACGCCAATAAGAACGAGGTGGTGAAGCTAGTCAGCATCAAGGCTGGCACTGAGGTCACGACAGAAAACGTTGAAAGGTTCAACCTGATCCTGAAAGATGGCTTCCGGCGGCTGATGCGCAAAGAGTAGGAATATAATAAAGAAGATTTAATGAATCTCAAAGTGCTGAGGGAGAGGCTGCTATGAGTATTTGTGACGGTATTAAAAAAATACCACTCCCTCGTTATCTTAAAGAGTACAGCGAGGAAATATTGCACATAAAATTCGATAAAGATGACTCACTTGGACAGGATTACAATCCAAAAAAATGGCAACGTGAGTTTACAGGCGATCCTTCTGTTACCGATGACCTAAAGCGCATAAGACAAAAATGTCCTGTTAAAATAAGCCGTAGTGACGTTGCCCATTTTGCCCAAGAGACACAATCTGGAGGTTATCCCGAGCTTAAAAGGCTATTTCTAGCCTGTATGATATGGGGATATGGCCAGCATGACACTGGACTAACGAACACTAGCAAAACTCTGTCTGACCCTAGACTCAGAGCAGTTCTGGAGAAATCACTGGAAAGAATTAAAAAAACGCAAATTAGGGAGGCTTACCAAGCTTTCAACCTGAAGGGGTGCGGACCTGCTTTTTTCACCAAGTTCTTCTACTTTGTCGGGAAGGAGTATAACGTAAAACCGTTGCCTCTAATTCTCGATAGTCATGTAGCGAACTTCTTAGAGTTCCTGAGTAAACAAACGACGTGGGAACTATCGCTTTTTGCTAAACGGAGTCAAAAAGGATTCGTAAAACGCCATACCGAGGGGTATATTCAGTACATATGTTCAATGGATAACTGGTCCATGAAACTGGGGTGTGCTGCGGATACGATAGAATACTTTATGTATAAGAGAGACCAAGCCCTTGTACAGGAGGAGAAAGAGGAGGGTATTCCTGAGGATAGTATTTTATGGTGTCACGATGGGTTACGCTGCTCTTATTGCGAAGAACTTCTGTCCTCACCACCCTTTGATAAAAAAAATATTAAGGCCCTGATTACGGCACATGTGTGTAAAATAAATAATAGACAAATCGATTGAGGGGAACAATGTCATCAATAATGCTGTCCAAATCTCGCTACCTTAACGGGCTACAGTGCCCTAAACTATTGTGGATTGCCACTAACGAACCGGAAAGGATACCCGAGGCGGATGCCGCCACGCAACACATCTTTGATCAGGGACACTTGGTGGGTGAGCTGGCCAAGAAGCTGTTCCTCGGAGGAATAGATGTACCCAGTGGAGATTTCATGGGTAATATCGCACTGACCAAACAATTACTACAAAAGCGAAAACCACTCTTCGAAGCTGGTATATTGTCCGGCAAAATCTATTCCAGGGTAGATATCCTGAACCCGGTGAATGAAGATGAATGGGATATCATCGAGGTAAAAAGCTCCACTTCGGTGAAAGAGGTCAACCTCCATGATGTCTCCTTCCAGCAACTCTGCTTGGAAAATAGCGGGTTGAAGATAAGGAAGTGCTTCCTCGCCTACATCAACAATCAGTACGTCAGGAACGAGGACATTAATCCCAATGAGCTTTTTACCCTTCAGGACATTTCCGACGAGGTCGACGCTGCCGGCGAAGATATACGGGACAGGATCGCTCAAATGCTTGCGGTTATCGGTGCGCCGGCTTGCCCGGAAATGTCCATCGGCCCTCACTGCAGCGACCCCTATGACTGCGCTTTGACTGAGTGCTGGGACGGTCTGCCGGAACACAATATCTTCACACTGTATTATGGCGGGAAGAAGTGCCACGAGCTGTACAGTAGTGGAGTGCTCGATATCGCTGGCATCCCAGCCGGCTACAAACTTAACGATAAACAACGCATCCAGCACGACTGTGTTGTGAGCGGCACACCCTACATTGACAAAGAAGGCGTAAGGGAGTTCCTCTCCGGCCTTGAATACCCGCTCTATTATCTCGATTTCGAGACCTTCGGCACCGCTATACCGTTGTTCGACGACATCAGGCCCTATCAGAATGTTCCCTTCCAATTTTCGCTGCACGTTCAGGAATCTCCGAGCGGCGACGTGAAACATTTCTCGTTTCTTGCGGAAGGGAAACAAGACCCGCGCCCCGAGCTTCTGAAATCACTGAGCAGGGTAATCGGTGATAGTGGCAGTATTGTCGCCTACAACAAGTCCTTCGAGGAGAGGGTACTGCTCGATTCAGGGAAAGCTTTTCCCGAGTACGCCGGTTGGACGGAGAAGGTTGTTTCCAAGCTCGTCGACCTCATCGTACCTTTCCGCAGCTTCTATTATTACCATCCGTCGCAGAAGGGCAGCGCTTCTTTGAAGAACGTGCTCCCCGCGATAACAGGAAAGGGCTACGAGGAAATGCCGATATCCAAGGGAGACGATGCCAGCCTGGCTTTTTTGAGTATCACCTTTGAGGACATGGCAGCCGAAGAGGTGGCAAGAATAAGGGAGGAATTGCTTGCTTACTGTGCCCTGGATACCGAGGGTATGGTCAGGATTATTAAACGCCTAGAGGAATTAGCCAGGTAGTCTCAATTATAAACGTGCTGAACATCTTAGTAATATACAAATAAATTGTGACTGTCACTATAAGTTCCCTTGTGTCAGGTAAACAGTAAACAGATATACGCAGACTTCGGTGTCCTCTTTACTGAACGGGACAAAACCTAGTTCAGTTTCACTTTACTTTGCGCAATATCCGTCTAAACAGATCGACAGCCTTGGAACGATCGCCTTGTTCCATCCCATGCTGCACAAGTGCTATTAGAGCTCGCCGGACCAAATTCAGGTCATTGTATTTCAATAGCGGACGGACTGCGGCATCGTTAGGTACCTGCTGGAAATCATCTTCTGGGTTTCTATTCAAAAAGAGGTCGATAATGTCGCCGCGTTTTTCAACCGGAAACGACTCAATGAACCTTATACGCTCATAAGGGATGAATCGACTAATCGGCGGCTTTTCCGGTTCGGTTTGAACTCTAACTACTATGACATCACGAAGTGGCATTAATTCCTGAGCATTGAAAGACGAACCGTCATCCAAAGTGAACTTAAGCAAGGAGTTCCCTTTTACATGCTCGCGCAAACCACTATCAAAAAACTCTTTGGTGAACAATCTCCGCTCCCTTAATATTGTACCGATGCCTATAAATCCAGCTTCTCTGTTTCTTTTTCGCGCATCACTCTTGTGGTAGAAATATATGCTTGCAAATCGATGACGTGATAAAACAAGGTCCTTTTGATTAGGCCTATTCTACACCCTGTCAACGGTCTATGACTAGGCCCCGGTCGTGCTCTTGGCGACAGCGGCACGTTAGGTCAGCGGGCAACAGACCAGGGAAAATGTCAGTATATGAAAGGCCTGCTTAACCCTCCCGTCCGGGAGTCTTTTTGTTTTACTCATTTCCTCTGTCCGCCCCCCCTACCGACATAAAAATCAAGCATGATTTTATATGGCGTTTAATGTAAATTAAACGCTTGACAGTCAACGAAATAATGTGTTATTGTAATACTAGAAAAGCAAATATTACAGCTTTTCAAATTTACTCAAAAGGGGGATGGACAAATGGCAGAACAAACAAGACTTGCGTCATTGCTGGAGAAGCAACAGAAGCTGGAGGCCGACATCGAGTCGGAGAAGGCCAAAGTAGAGGCGGCTAAAGTCCTGAATAAAATCGGGGCGGATGTAGCAACCGTTGTCCAGCAAGCGGCAGTCAAGGCCAAAGTGGATGTGAAAGTCCTTCACGGAAAGTTCTTTGCCCTGACTGTGGATGATGGCGGGAAGCTATCCGTCGAGGTAGTTACCAAAGCCAACGGGAAGTCCAACGGCAACGGCAAGGCCAACGGCGGGACAACCACCAACGGCGGGGAGTTTGAATACTTCCTGAAAGATGGACGGGGGCCGTTTGAGACTATCCAGAAGGCTATGGAGGCTCTCGCAGTCCCGGAAGCAAACCGTCCGAAGCACAACCGCTATGACAGGCTATCGAAGGACTGGAAGGCCAAAATCGAGCAGAAGGCCAAAGCCACCGAACCGAAGGCCACCGAACCAGCCAAGAGCTAGGCACACGGACAATTGAATATAGCAGGGTTTGGGGGACAGGGCGTTATGCCCTGTCCCCCATTTGCGTTTTCAGACCCCTGTCCGGGGGAGGTAGCCCACGTTACCGCCCTGGGACGGAGGCCTGAGAACCTCCGAGGATAGAGGTCGAATATCCAACAGCACTACGAAAAAGGGGGATAATCAATGCCCAAGACTAAGGTGGACAAGATACCTTGCCCACATTGTCCCTACGAAGCGTGGTCTAAGGAAGACCTGGACGGCCATCTCAAATTCTCCCACGGGGAGAAGCAGCACCACAAGGTAGCCCAGGAAGTGGCCGAGGCGGTCTCCGAGAAGCAAGAGGAAGTCCCGGCACCGGAACCCGTCCAGCTGGCGAAGCCCGAAGAGGAGTTAAACCTCCCTCCGGGCATTTTTGTGCCTAAACCCCTTCCCGACTTCTGGGTGTCCGAGAGGGTTGTCCGGGAGCTCTTTATCATCGCCAAGCTGTCCAAAAAAGGCGAGGCGGTGAACATTAAAGTCCTCGGACCCGCCGGAGTGGGAAAGACCTCCCTGGGGTGGGAGTTCGCCGCCGCCAACAAGAGGCCATGCTTCGAGGTACATTGGGGAATGTATCAGGAGCCGGGAGAAGTTTGGGGTAAGGACAGACTCTCGATGGAGAAGGGGACGTACTACGAGCAGGCTCGCTACGTGGACGCCCTGGAAACCCCGAACTGCGTTGTCATTCTGGACGAGCCAAACCGATGCCACCCCGAAGTCCTCAATACCAATTTTGCCCTGTGGGACTGGAGGCGGGCGGCGTGGGTTCCCGACCTCCGGCGGATGGTCAGGGTAGCGCCGGGAGTCGTTTTCTTCGCCTGTATGAACGAAGGAAGCGAGTATATCGGGACTAACCCGATGGACAGAGCCATTCGGGAGAGGTTCGGGCGTACCCTGCGACTGACATGGCCTCCCATGAAGGTCGAGTCCAAAATCCTGCGCAACAGAACGGGCGTGGACAAGGACACCGCCGACAAGCTGGCGAAGTTCGCCCGGGACGTCAGGCGCAACCCGAAGGTGGGATGCACTCCCTCCACAAGGCAACTTCTGGTGGCAGCCCAGGACGTCAAGGAGGGGCTGCCCATTCAGGAAGCGGTACTTTACTCCATCATCAACGACCTGGATGAGGGTGCCGACCGGACGGCTCTTCTCCAACACCTGCAAGTAATCGGTACGGTGGACGAAGCTTTCGTCAACGGTACACAGGAGGAAGACGACGATGACGACAATAAATAAAGCGGCGGTGGAGGCGGTACTCAGGGGCGGGGCAAAGACAGACAGGCCCGCCCGGATAGCCGAGCTGGAGAAGCAACTGGAGAAGGTCCGCAAGGATATCGCCGAACAGGAGAAGGTGGAGAACTACTGGCGGACGTTCAACGGGGCTTTCGCCAAGCTGAAGGCGAAATTATTCAAGACCCTGACCCCGGAGGAGAGAGCCTGCATGGACGGTGCGTATCTTTTCCTGCACGCTGGCTGTGTGGACTTGGTTCGCAGTCTGCCATCGGCCACCGACAAGGGAGAGGGTAACCAGTTCCTGGACAAGGTGGAGATGGGCGAGGCGCTGGCAGAACTCGGGAATTTAATCAAATAGTCGAAACGGCGGGAGGCCCGGCTCCCTCCGCCGTGGGGATATGGCCTACCCCACCTGATGATGACAGGCCAGAAAGGAGGGATAAAAGATGCAGAGAGAGAGAAGTCTGTCGGACTTCTGGCGGGAAGACAAGTCGGATGACAGGGTGATGGAACTCACCTCCGTCCTGCGTGGGGCTGACAGCCTCATCGGGGTCATGGGGTCTGGCGTCCGTACCGTGTGGTCAACCGATGGCTCTTCGTCAACCGTGTGGCTGAGGATGATACAGAGTAAGGCCACGGAAACCCGGGTTTTCCTGGACTACTCGCCGCTGGCCGACCTGAGGCCTCCCTTCGGTGGGCAGGCCGTCGATGAGGTCATAGGATACGCCGCCCATGAGGGCGGACATTGCCTGTGGAGCGCCGAGGACACCAAGACCTATGTGGACAATGCCCTGAAAGGGCGCATCATGCCCACGACCAGAGCGACCCGTCCCCACGATGACAAGAACCGCTATTGCCCGTGTCCCGTGTGCGAGATTCTCAGGATAGACAATATTCTGGAAGATGCCTTCATCGACTACCACGTAGCGGAAAAGTGGCCGGTCCTGGGAGAGTACATCCGCTGGGCCAGATACAAGATAGCGGATAGACGCCCCATCGACTACGACCAGATAGCCCGGGAAGCGCGTCCGGGGAGGAACTGTATTGTGAACCTCTGGATAGCTTGTTCGCTGTATGACAAGCCTCTCCCGGACAAGATGAGTGCTAGGGTCAAGCGGGCGATGACTTTCCTGATGAGCAAATCGGTTCAGGCCGTCCAGACGCCGGTAAGCCAACAGCGGGCTAAATTCGCCGTGGAGTGCTGGGAATACCTGAATAAGGAGTTTACGGCCAACGAAGAGCCGCTTCCCAGACAGCCACCGCCTGCTTTGCCACAGACCGGTATCCCTGGCGTCGGCCAGGCGGGAGGTCAGGGCGAAGGGGAAGGCAAAGGTGGCGGCGGAGGATCATCCACCGGCCAAGACAATGTCCCGAAAGAGACCAAGCCTGAGGGAAGCTCCGAAGAAACGGACACCGGCAAGGACAATGTCCCAGAAAAGGGCAAGGCCGAGGGTGAGGGTGAAGAAGCCGAGGCTGGCGAGCCTGAAGGCGACGAGGGTGAAGGCGATGGAGAGGGGGACGTAGGGGGTGAGGGTTCATCTGATAAAGATGACGAGGCCGAGCCGGAGGCAGAGGCCGAAGCTGGCGAGCCGAAGGCCGAGGGGCAGAAGCAGGCAGGCGGACAGCAGGGCGGCGATGAGCAGGGAGCTCCCGGGAACCTGGATGATTTCGACATTCGGGAACTCGGAGAAGTACCTGAAAAGGTTATCAAGGAAGTGCTGGACGCCATCGCCCACGAACTGGAAGACCTCTCCCAGTCGGTAGCCGAGGTTATCAACCAGCCGGTCGGGAGGGTTAACGCCCAGACCAAGATTGCGGATTACGATGGCCCCGCAGCGGACAGAGTCCATGCTCAAGTAGAGCCACAAATACAGGAGATGCGGAGGGTGTTCGACAGGCAGGCGCAGGTCAAGTCCCGCCAAATCAAGGGGCTGACCACCGGGAAACTCGACAGCCGTTCCCTTGCCAGAGTAGGCACGGGAAGCCTGAGGGTTTACAAGAGGCGGGAGGTGCTGGACACTCCCGATATCGCCGTAGGTTTCCTGGGCGATGCGTCGGGGTCGATGGCACGCAACATGGATATCCTCTACGCTTCGGCCTGTGTCTTTGCGGAGGCGCTGATACGGAAGAAGGGCGTGAATTTCCTGGGACTCGTCTACACAGGCGGTAGCTTCGATGTCCAGACGACACGAATATGCGACCGTGCGATGGGTCGGCTCTGTATCGGGAATGTGGACCAGGGCGGAGGCACTCCGTCCGGGCCGGCGATAGCTTCTATCAAGGTGCTGATGGACAGAAAGCCGGAGAGACAAAAGGTCATTATCCACTTCACCGATGGCTACCCCGATGACCAGTACAGCGTGATTTCCGCGGTCAAGGCGGCCCGGAAAGCGGGCTACGCTGTGTGGGCGATAGGTTTGGGGGGGATGGACAAAGCCCTCGAAGCGCAGTACGGCACTGGCAACTGGGAAACCATCGGCAATATCCGGGAGCTGCCGGCGAAGGTTGGCGAGCTGGTGAAGAAGCTGGTGATTGCGAGATAGCTTGCACCTCCCGCAAGGGAGGGTTCGTAGTGTTGGTCATTTGACCCTCGGGAGGGGAGACAAAACCTCCCCTCTCGCAGTCGAGTGACGAACACTCGGAATATTTCTGAAAGGGGGATAACTATGGCGCAGTACACGAAACAGGAGGCGGTCGAGGTCTTGAAGGTCGGCAAGGCTTCGATGGAGGTCGCCAAGACCAAGGATGAGGCTATCGCCATCCTGACAGAAGTGGGCAAAGAGGTCGGATATAAGCCCACTTTCCGCTGTCTGGTCTTGGGCCAGAATCCCGAACAGGCAATTACGTGGGGAGGTAATTAACATGGGCGCAAATAAGCGAGATTGGGAAGACAGGGTTATCGAGAAGTCCGAGGAACTGGCACAGGAACGCTACAACACGGATTTCAGCCAGCTTTCGCCACCGTTACAGATGAAAACCTGGCTGGATGCCGAGCATGAGGTCAACGACCAGATAGCCAGCGAAATGGATGCGCTCCGGGACAGAATACGTGAGCAGGGCATCGACCACTGGGCTGAGTTGGAGCTGGGCAGGAGACTCGGAAAATAAGTGCTCATCTCTCCACTCATGGGGCGTCAGGATAAGTTTTTTGTTAAAAAATCGCAAAAAACACGCTTGACGCCTCCCAGTGGGGCGATGAACCCCAAATAATCTGAAAGGGGGATAACCGACAGCAAGAGAGGTGGCAAAAGGTATCACAAGGTAACCCGGGAAATATTTTATGAAAGGAGAAACCAAACTATGGCTCCAAGACCTACATGGAAAGGCGGGATGGGCTTCGGTATGGTCAACGTACCCGTGAAGCTCTTCACCGCCACGGACGAGAAAACTATCCACTTCAACAACATACACCGGGAGTGCAAGACGAAGCTGAACCAGCCGAAGGTCTGCCCTACCTGTAAGAAGGAAGTCGAGACCAAGGACATGGTGAAGGGCTACGAGGTCGGCGACAACCAGTGGGTGTTCCTGGAAGATTCCGATTTCGCCGCTGTCCGGCTAAAGTCGCTCAAGGCGATGGAAGTGCTGGAGTTCGTCGATGGCGCCGGGATAGATCCCCGACACTATGACCAGTCCTACTTCGTCGCCCCGGATGAGGCCGGCGCCAAAGCCTTCTCCCTCTTTCTTCAGGCTATGGCCAAGGTGAATATGGTGGGAGTCGTCAAGCTCACCTTCAAGACCAAGGAAAAGCTGGCGACCATCCGGGCTTTCGGCAAGGTCATTCTTCTCCAGACACTCTTCTACGCCGATGAACTGAAGCCGGCCCAGGATATCCAAGTCGCTCTGCCCGAGGTTTCCGAGCGAGAGTTGGAGATGGGCATGACCCTCATCAAGACACTGGCATCAGGCAAGGCGGATATGACCAAGTACCACGATAACTACCGGGAAGCCCTGATGAAGGTCATTCAGGCGAAGGTAGCGGGCGAAGTCATCACGGTGGAGGCGGTGCCCGAGGAGAAACCTATGGACCTGGTGGATGCTCTCATGGCTTCCATCAACGCCGAGCAGAAGAAGAAGGAAACGGCGGGGGTGGCCTAATGGAAGCCGTGAAACCCATGCTGGCGGAAACAGCGACGGAAGCATTTGATGACCCTAACTACATTTACGAATGGAAATACAACGGAGTAAGGATTATCGGTCGCAAGCAGGGCGGGTCGGCCTCACTTCAAGGACGGAGTGGGGCCGACTTCACGTCACAGTTCCCGGAACTGGCTGACCTGGCCAAGTATATCAATGCGTCCAGCGCGGATATCGATGGGGAGGTGGTCTGTCTCGGAGAGAACGGCCTGCCCGACTTCAACCGCATCCAGAACCGCATCGGGAAGCGAGAGCCGCTGGTCATCCAGAACATGGCCAGGCAGTATCCAGCCACGTTCATGGTCTTTGACGTGACCGCGGTGGAGGACTACGACCTGACGGCCGGTGGGAAAGCTCAGGCTACCCTGATGCAGCGCAAGGAGCTCCTCCAGAAGATTCTTGTTCCGGACGGAGTGGTCAAGCTGTCTCCCTGGGTTGACGGCAAAGGCAAGGAACTGCACCAGAAGGCCGTCGACCTCAATCAGGAAGGCATCATGGCCAAGACCAAGAACGGACTCTACTATCCCGGCGGCAGGAACAAGGACTGGCTGAAGCTCAAAGTCCCGAAGTACGCCAATTTCGTCATCTGCGGCTTTACGAAGGGGACTGGCTGGCGCCAGGACATGATGGGGGCAATCGTACTCGGGAAGCCCGAAAACGGCACGCTCCGATGGGTCGGGTGCGCTGGGTCGGGTTTCCAGCTCAAGGTGCTCCAGGACTTGTTTCAGGCTCTCCAGACTATCAGGACAGAAGATAGCCCGTTCCCGCCCGGGACGAAAGTGCCTGACCTGTTGAGCTGGGTCAGGCCGATGCTCGTGGCCTCCGTGAAGTATTACGACATCACGAAGACGGGACAGCTCATCTGGCCCATCTTCCAGAGGGTAAGAACTGAATTAACACCGGAGGAGGTGTAATATGGCAGACCAAAATGGTCGAATCAGGAAACGTCAGAGCTACCAGATGTGGCTCGGCCTTTCCAAGTTTCTCGATGGGAAGCTGAGCAAGCAGGAGATAATGATGCGTATGCACAGTCTCCTGAACGGCGCCAGCGCCTATGGCTCCATCACCAAGGCAGAGTACAGCAGGGAAAGCCTCGAGCTGGTCATGCAGGACATGGCTACGCCGGCAGGATTAAATGTCGAGGGGGCAGACGTAAAGGTCGGAGGGAGCTATTCCGGCGATGAGCTCATGGAGGCTCTCGGGGGAGATATGCACGACGGACTGTATGCCATTGGAAATGACAAGACCATTGTCGTTGCCGAGGATGAAGGGAACGATAACTACAAGGTACTGTCCGTGCTGGCGAGGTGAAGCTATGGCGATGAATAAGAGCTCCTGGTGACCGGCGGGCCAAGAGGGACTTATCGCAGTCGGACGACATCTACCTACAAGCTGAAGGACCCCGAGTTGGTGAGGGAGTGCTTGGAGAAGTTGTCTGTGATTAAGGAAGGCCAAGAAGAGGGAGAAATCCCGACTGACCTGTTTGACTTCATCCTCGGCCACGACCAGGTGAAAGACCTGCTCTGGAAGTCTATCAATGCAGAGAGACCGGTGCATATCCTCTTGGTGGGTCCCCCAGCAACAGCAAAGAGTATGTTCCTTGGAGAGTTGGGCCGGCTGCCGTTTTCACGATTTGCCTTGGGAGGCAGCACAAGAAAGGGCGGATTGGAAGACTACCTGCTTGAGTTTCGCCCACGATATCTCATCATAGATGAAATTGACAAGATGGATATGCGGGACATGAGCGTGCTGCTGTCGCTGATGGAGAGCGGGGTCGTGGCCAGGTTGAAGAAGCGTATGAGGGAGACGGAGATAATGACGACATGGGTATTGGGAGGTGCGAATAGGGATGAGCATATCTGGCCCGAGCTGAAGAGTCGATTCTTCACCGTTCACCTGAAGGAGTACTCCGAGGCCGACTTCTTGCAGATATCCGAGACAGTACTCATCACTCGTGAGAAGGTTGACCCGGGACTCGCCACTTTTATAGCCGCGAACCTGGCTCGACATACTCGAGACGTGCGTGAGGCTATCCATTTTGGGAGACTATGTAAGACTGAGGAAGATGTGAAAGGCCTTCTTCAACTGAAGTTCCCTGGCAGGGGACTTTTCTAATTTCCCTATCGTTTATCATAGATGAAAAGGAGCCAGGACATAGAGCCTGGCCCCTTTTCTTTTGAATGGCTGTCTTTAGTGGAAGCCAACTTAGCTCCGACCTAAATGCAGCAGCAAAGAGGGTTGCAGTCTCTCCACGGACCATCTCCATATAACCTTCCGCGGCCACACTCACACTATCCACAAAGGAGATGTCCATGGACTGCCCATTGCCCAATTCTCTAATCTCATTTTCCAATACACTTTGTATCCCTGGTATAGTTCCATTGTGGACATCGTTTAGTGTTAGTCTGTGGATAGCCAGCCCGAGCATTGAATGATAAAGCTAGGCCAGCACACATGGCGATGCGGGAAAGGAGACGAAGATACTTTCCTTTAGCGTTATCCACGAGCTTTCCTCTACTTTTATAAAATCCCAGGTGGTAAGAGTTCATCGTATCCAGCCACAAGAGGGGGGACCCCCTTATTCCCTTTACTATTAGATGACAATTGAGCCTCCATGTCCTTCTATGTCCTTTGATTTTCATCCTCGTTAACACCTCCCTTTTCCCTATTGGGATGCGTATAACGCCAATTAAACGCTTAGTATTTCAGCCTGATTTCCTCCCCTAACTTCTCCTCTGAAACATCGCCCTGGGTCATCAGCAACCAGAGCCTCTTCAGCGATTCTTGGTCGATTATCACACTAGTGCTGGTGAAAGTGGTGCCGCAACTTCCTCAAGGAGGTGTCCGATGCTTCCCCAGGAATCTAATTTACGTCCTCGGGATACTTCCGGGGATTATTCCCCGAGGAAACGTTGAAGCTGAGGTCGGGGACACTTCGGGGAAATCGTTGAAGCTAAAGCGGGGAACAGTCGGGGAAAGCCAGGGATGCTTCGGGGAAACTGTTGAAGCTAAAGCGGGTAGTTTTCGAGGAAAGCCTATAGATGTCGTCGTATTTATTTGGGGAATCATGGTTGACAGTTATGGAAACATTGTTGTGTAGAACAGCGTGCAATTCCCAAAACACTTATGAAAATATAGGAAATATACTAAACTTCGCTTAAAGATATATTGCACCTCAAACCGTGAGGTTGGTATCTGCCCTCTTTTGCTCCCTCTGAATCTTCTCCAGTATGGCCTCTTCCAGCCACTTTCCCATTGTCATCCTCTTAATAACGGCAGCTACCCGGGCTTGGTGGAGAATATCAGGATCAACCCTAACACTGGTGTTCGGTTTCATTCCAGTCCTAGGTCTACCTGTACGCTTTTTCATGAGTTTATTGTAATGTCTGTAATACTAAATGTCAAATTAGGGCTATCCTGGCTGAAATATCTGATGTGGCCTCAGACGTCTTCGGTGACTGCCCATAGCTGCAAATCGGCCACCCTTATGGAGCAAACCGGCCACCCTTGGAGAGGTTACCCATACGCAAGACAAAAGAGGTCCCGCGCTTAAAGAATGGTATCTTGCCAGCTTTGTTTATAACAGACTGTTCCGAGAAGAAGGTAAGATGTGTTTGGTACGGGAAGTAGCTACCGAGTAAAAGCCAACCTGGATTATAAACAGCCTACGGCGCGTCCATGATTGTTATTTTATATCCATCGTCAAACGCACAACAGCCGAACGCATGTTGATTTTACGCTGGTCTACCAACTCGGCAAGGCTGTGGAATCGGCGTTCAATATAGGATTCTCCTGAGGGTTCAAGAAAGATGGCATTTACTTGCTTCCCTAATTCCCATGCTTCCGCCAGCATCTCAACCCCATTTTCTCTCTCTAATGATGAACTAGCAAGGAACAGGGGAATTTCGTCCCCATCACTCACTAACTTCCACCGGAAAATGCCTTGTGTTCGTATAACTTGAGATCCGTTTGGATGTAAGAACGCTCCATGTATGTCATCCCATTGGTATTCAAGTCCCCTGAGATAATGACTTAATCGTTCAAACTGTTTAGCCTGCCTCTTCTTATGCAATAGAATATCATCCGCATCTTCACCTTCATCGTGTTTTTCATTGATATCCTTATCGGTCGAATCCGTGGATGTTACATCTTCACCGTGAGGTGAGATGGTCTTCCCATTCGAACCTTGACCTGGAGGTTCATTTGCACTAGCGTCCTCAATGCTAGATGTCAAATCGTCCAAATCGAGGTGCTGGCGCCCGTATGCTAGGATCCATACGTCACTCCGAGCTACACAGTCTCTTATGGCTCGCTTCGACTCTTCGGTTCTAAATGATCGAGCAAGTTCTCTGACCAGTTTGTCAAATACCCCAGCAATATCGCCTGCAACATATAGAATATGATCGTACCAGGCCACAACCTCCTCTCTTTCGAGGCTAACCGGACTATTATTCAGATACTTCTGAACGCGCAAGGAAGAAGCTGGATGCAGTTTCGTCGCTGCAAGCTTTTGCCCTGTCTTGCGATCGGCCACGTAGTCATCCGCCTTATCGTTATCAGGAATACGAAGACCTGCAAGCAGTGTTCCAAGTGCTTTAAGCCACAATTGGTCAGATGACACAGCCTCTCCATCCAATTCAACTTTCGAAATTCTAAGTTGCAGATGATTCTCCAGCATTAAGGGTACTTTCTCACCAAGTGAAGTCAATAAATTAGCTTCCACCATTGAAAAATCGCAAACTGTGCCCCTGATTCCCGAGAAAAGACCTTCGCCGATGGCACGGTCGCGGCACCCCCAAAGAACCTCGTTTTTGTTGATGATGCGGTTATCAAGATTGAGCCATCGACTTGACTTATTCCATACTTCGCTTGGGTACCTCGCCAGTAAATCACGTAAAGCTCGTCGATCACGTTCCGAGAGGTCGGAATTTGACGGTAAAACTTCTACCCAGTTCAAGACATCGTTTAAACCAGGCTCAACACCAACTTCCAGTCGTTCCCATAAGGCTATATCGGCTATGTCGTGGTGCAGAACGGCAACACCCGGTAGGCTTCCAGGATTGTTGCGGAAAATGGCATCAATATGCTCCCAGGTATCTTCCGCTCTCGCTAATTTCTTTGAACTGAAGGCGTCCTTAATATTACCGATCTGTTCAATCGGCAATCGGGCCACTACCCGGTCAATCGCTTGATATAGATCACGGAGTGGTCCAATAGGTGGGTTCATAGCCTGCGAAAGATCCTCTAATCTTTTTAGAAGTGGTTGGATGTCTGCTGGGTCAGAGCGGACACCGAAGGCGTCTAGACCTACTCGACACCACTCCTGATCCCACGATGCTTTTACGAACGGCTCAATACCTTCCAATGCACTAGTCTCAGTTGTCCGGCGGTAAAGTTCCGTTGGAAGTTGCGGATGATTAAAGTCATCGGGAATACACTCAACGGTGCGGAGCCGATGAAGCCAAGATGCCCTTGCTCCACCGGTGGTCACTTCTCGTTCGTGGTCACCCCATGTCTCAAATATGCATATCTTTGTTCGCAAATCCCAAGTTTTTGCCCATGACTGCAAAATAGCCCTAGAAAGACGCACCCAGATATCTTTATCCGTTGAGCCCTTTTCGGTCCAATAGAGCCAGAATTCCTTAGCGAAATCCCAATCGAAGATAGCATAATGTCTTGGATTATTATAATAGAAAGATGGCTGCTCACCTCCTCTAGCGCTACAGAGTTCTGTGACATTGTATCGAGAATAAAGAAAATGCTCTGATTTTTCAGGAACTGGAAAGGCTAGGATGCCGCCGCGGTTATAAGACCTCGCCCACTTTCGCCAAACATCTTTTTCCTTTGGTTCCAAACCAGCTTCGTATTCTTCGGTAAGAACATGTGTCTTAATCCATTCCGGTGGTAACAATGATTCGATGTCGATGTCCCCCGGTACTAGACACTTATCGTTTGTCCGCCAGGACCCATCTTGGCATAAGAATTTTATTTCTCCACCAGCGATTATTACTGGTAAATCTAATTCGGCCGCGACATGAAGAATCCGAATCGCTTTATCCTTGTTAGAATCAACATCATTAAATATGGTTGACGCCGCAAGATTCAGGATATCTCCTATTTCTTTGGGCTGGTTCAATCCAGTTTTATCGTAACCATTTTTGACGCGAGTTAAGTCTGACTTCTCAATTCGCATCCCTGCAGCCTCGGTTAAGTGGTCCAGGTCAAGTTCAGTACTCTCAACAATTTGGCTTATGATTCGCGACCAGTTTGAGTCTAACACTTTAACCATGCTGCAAAGAAACTGCCATTGGCTATCCAGGCATCTTTCAGGAACTGACGGCAATGTAACTATATCTTTAGCCCTGCCGAGGATGTTGCTGCCTTCCACAGGTATCAAAGCGGCTCGACGCCAGAACTGCCATATTCCTGTCATTGTTTCAACAGTTCGCTCTGCTAAACTCCATAATGGCAGGAGACTTTCTATCTTGTTTGGTCGAGGGGGCGGTTCGCATCTTTCATCCTGAAGCTTAGTAAATGCATCTTCCGCTTTGAAGATTTCGACCAATCCCCACTTTGAAAGATTCTCAATATGTTGTTGACGAACATGAGGTGCCAAAGCATTCGTCCAATCGGGAGTGAAATAGTCACAAGCGGTTTCCCACCCCCACACATTAATCACTTGGCGAGGTAGGGCAATCGTGCCATCCTTGCAGCCAAGCTCACTATTCGCATTCAATAGAATATCTTTTTCTTTTATGACAGTCGCAAAAGCTTGAGAAACCTGATTGCATGCTGATTGTTCTATATTAAAAGAGTAATCAGTACCTTTTGGTGGCATGAGGCTGTAGGCCTCTGCTCTGTCCGTCAAATTGAGATCTGTTCTACCTAACCAGTCCAGTAGACTTGATCCGAGTAGACGTCCAATTCTTCCCAGAAGCCAACGGTTTACAGGTGAACTGGCCAACTCCTTTATACCACGTCGAGCAGGATCTTGAATGAACGGAGCTTGAACGCACACTGGAAGGTCGAGTTTGACGCCAGTTGGAAGTACCACATGTAGTCGTCCTCTATCTCCTTCGGGCACATGAGCTACTACGATAACACGGCACGGAGGAAAATCTACATCACTCTCGCCACGCTCTTCCTGTATTTCTTCGATGCAATCAGGAGGGAAATCCTCATCTTTAGAATCAATGACAAGAACTTTATCTGCAAGCCCCGTGAGCCTCACAAATTTGGAGGCAGTGCAAGGGCCAGGTTCCTCCGCTGTCATAGCAAATTTTTTATTCTCCAGATTGAAGCCCTTGATATTGTCAAAGAAAAGAAGTGGCAGGGGAGATTTCCGCCACCGTTCAAACTCATCTTTTAAAAGTTGTTCTTTTTGCTGAGCATCCAGTCTCACTTTGATTATCGTATGTTCGGATGGTTCAGTTCCTGAAATCCATTCCGGTTCAGTAAAACGGCTCTTATTAAAGCGACAAGTAATTGTCGGCGTCGTAAGTTCAGCAATTGGTCCAAGCGAAAAAACTGATTTGAAACCAATTCCTCTAAAACCGATTGTTAATAGCCGTCTCTTGTTTGATCGGCCAAATGAACAAAGGGACTCGAACTCTTCACATGTGAAATCATGACCATTGTGCTCAAACACAAAGAAACCATCTTTAAGAAAGCCGGATGCCCATGTCGCACCAGCATCATCCGCGTTCTGAATAAGCTCTGAAAGTACATGCCGCGGGCTTTGCACTTGGCGAAACAGTTGGTACCAAGGGCCAGCTAAATCAGGATCGCCTTCAAGTTGATCCCAACGGCTTTTTGCCTTAGAGCGTATAGCTTCAAAAAAGTCTGGTTCGCGGAGCATTAATCTCTATTCCTTTTCGAAATTGAAGTTGGAGAAACCAAGTGTCCGGCAATTCTCCGTCACTGTACGGATCACCTGCTCTGACGCTCCGTCTGGAATACTAATCTGTATTTCAAGAGTGGTCTCTGCCGATGCACCAGGCAAGCTAACTAAGTGCTGGACAACCTCATCCGCGACTTCGGCAATATCCCTAGAAAGGCGAGTGGGATCAAGCTGAATGGTTGCGTGAAAGCGCTTGGGTTTTACCATCTCCGCCGGTGTAATTGGCTCAATTAGGGATGGTTGAGCCGGATGCATACCCCCTGGCACAACATCTGTGGATGACTTTCCATTTGGTTGCCTACGCTGGTCCTCCTCTATGTGCTTTTGTGCGACTTCGGGCTTAACCAGCATGGCTTGACCATCAAGCAATACATTTATGCTACGGCAGACGCTTAAGCCTTTGTAACGCCCCTGGGTTTGATCCCATGACTCGGCAAAGGCGAAGCTATCGGGGTTCCATGTCATAAGACGTACGCCATCAGCGATAGCCGCAACAATGACCTGGCTGTCACGAATGCGCGGCAGGTAGAGATACCGGCCAAAATCCTCTACCAGTTGTTTTATGCTGACATTATCGCCACGCCACAAAGGCACCCTATCCAGTTCCAATCGAAGTCGCGTTGCGCCTATCTGAACCAGGAGCATCTCTTCGCTCTTGAGCCGTTTGGCTGCTCTGGTTGACAGAGCTTCTTGCCCACGCACTGGCATTTCTGTCCATTCAATAACCCCCTGAGGTTTAGACTGACCCGGTACAAGCAGCCACTGATAAGTCTCAGGTATTCTTAGTTTTACAGTTTCATCAGCATTCCGGCTTTTAGTCTCGGCCTGCTTAGCTTGAAAGGCATCTAGGTTCAGCGTTTCACGTTCCTGAATTATGGATGTCCAGGCGAGGTACTGGCGTATGGATTGGTCAAGTTCCTTTAGTCGGTTGCCGTCCGCTGCGAGGAACACAAGCATATTCTTGTAGTTCCTTGGACTATTGCCCCGATTCTCAAGAATACTAGCGGCCTGTGTTCTAGCGGGACTAGCTTGGTCTTTAGAAATATGCGGATACTCAGGATCAAGAATGACTAAACGTGCCTCCAGTTCATCAGGTATGTCACCGCTGGGAACACATACATGGACTCGAGCGAACTCAGCCCTCGTCCTAGCTTCGCCACGAAGTCTCCTACGAATCTCATCTAGCACTGCATGATTCGCTAACTGGGCAGCCCGGTCATCGGCAAGCCTTGTAACTGACGGCTGAGTTGAGTACCAATACTTGTTGCCGTCCACATAGAGGTATGTAGCTTGATCGGTAAGCCGGCGTAGGGCGTCTCCAAAGGTGGGTACACTTTCTCCTGGCTGCACACAACCTAGCTTGATTCTTCGCTCATCGATACCACGGTTGGCGCCTCTCAACGTAGGCGCCGATCCAATGTAGACAGTGCGAGCTACCCTCCGGCAGGCAGAATACCTGCCAAGATTGGGGTTGTCGCGGTCCAAAGTCAGTGGCAGAGATTGCGGTCCGTCAACGTCCTTCTCAATCACAGGCACCCACTGGTCTTCTAGGTATCGCGTCAATTCAAACTGCACCGCCGGATCATCGATGGGTATGCTAGCCGGCAGGATAAGTAGATTGGTATCATTACGAATCCATAAAGAATGTATTACGGCAGCCATCAAGCGCAGGACGCCTCTCGTCCTTTGGAACTTATCTAGTGCAGACCAATCGGTATATAAACGGTCGAAAAGTTCCGGATGTATTGGATAAGCGGCTTTTAGCCGGCGTTCGTAGTCCGCCTCTCGGCACTCATAAGGAAATTCCTGACTTTGGGTTGCATATAGGTCGGTAAAAGCACGGGCGACTGCGTCTCGTTGCACATAAAGACTGTTATCTACTATAGGCTCGAATAGTCTGCGTCGTACGATTTCAAATCCCTCATCCGTACTTGCCGGCCGCCATGAGGACTCAACCCTCCCGACAGTATTCTTCAAACGGTCGAGAGCCATCTTACCTCGTTCGCCGCCTATTTCATTGTCAGAAGCCGGGATACTGACTACAAGCATAGTGCCTGGAGCTGCCTTAGTTGCCTCGGTCAATGCCTGGGCAAATGTGAATTGAGTATCAAAAGTGCCTGCAGGGAGGTTAGGATCATCGTGGAGTTGTCTCGCGTAGGCCACCCATTCATCAATCAAAATCAGGCAAGGAGAATATCGCTGGAACAGCTCACGCAACCTATCTCCAGGGTTGGTTGCACTTTGGTCGGCCTCGGCAATCAATGAATAGCCATCTTTACCGCCAAGCTGCCAAGCTATCTCACCCCACAATGTGCGAGTAATAACGCCGTCGGCCTTACGATGTGGTTGCCCTGGGGAGATTTTGCTCCCTACCAGAACCACCCGGTGGACATCGTGAACAAGTGCTAATCCTGAGTCCTTGAGTATACCTTCGACTCCAGGCAGTTCGGATGCAGCTTTGCCGCTGAACAAATGATACAATGCAAGCATAGAATGCGTCTTGCCCCCGCCGAAATTGGTTTGTAGCTCCACCACCGGATCGCCACCGGTGCCACCAAGACGGCCGAGAGCGCCTGTGAGGAGGTGGATGAGTCCCCCTGTTAGAAAGGTACGACGGTAGAACTCAGTTGGATTGCGGTACTCTTCTGAACCGCGATCAAGGTAGACCTGCCAGAGGTCAGCTGCAAACTCTGCTTGTTGGTAGCGTCCAGAGGCAACGTCAGGATGAGGTGTGACGACCTCCCGCCATGGCTTTAACCCTCCCACCGGTTGTCCCAACATCGGCTGGACTTTGCGCATCTCTCCGCGGCGTTGCTCATCGAATCGGGTGCGGAGAAGTTCCATCTTTTGCTTGTCGATTTCATCAGCTTCCTCGGCCGCTACGGCCTGAAGAAGACGACCAATACTATCAAGACATCGGTAGGCATCGTCCGTACTGAATGGGTTTTGGTGAGCCCACTTGTTTCGCATGTCCCTTAATTCACTAATGAGCGAGCGTTCTGCCGGCCCGAGTGTTCGTCTGAAGACATCGTTCCACTGGTCCCACATAACATGCAACATTGCCTGAACGTCCCAGGTGATTTGGCCACCTTTGCTGGTTGGTTTCTCCTCACTCAAGGATTGCAGTGCGACTCGAGTCCATTGGCCGCCATGAACGGACTTCATCTCACGTTCGAAGAATGGCTTAAGTCCTGCCTTTAATGTCTCAAGTGCTTTGCCTACTCTTTCGTAATTTGTTATCGCCATCGCTTATCACCCCCTAAGACATTTCCATTCGGCCTTGTTCTGGCAATTTAGAGTCTTGCGCGAGCCGCGTTATTTCAGGCCAGGCTCTGACCAGACCGTTGTAAGCCATTGCCTCTCTAGACCAACCTTTTTTATCGCATATGGCGAATAAACGGTAAGCCAGTGAACGTGCCTCCTCACTACGACCGCCACCCAAACGCGCTACTAGGCGTCCTGCAACTTCCTCTCCGTCAGCCTCCAGAGTCCGGATGAGCTGCTGAGTAGATTCCCATACGGTCAACCGAGCATCCTTGAGGGGGTCCCATCCTTCCTCAAGTTCGTCCCTTTTTAGGAGACGCACTTTACCAGCCTTAGCTTGAGCCACACCTGAGTTGACCAGCCCCTGTACTGCAATATCCTTCGCCTTGGCAAGAGTCTCCGCTTCACCAAACGGGCCTTCTTCCATTCCCCTCTGTTCAAACCAGGCTAGACAAAAGCGCGTATCTCGGTCTAGGTCGCCTTCTTCCTGAGTCAGATATGCATCCAGCTCCTGGTTTATGATCTGAAGAGCGGAACGTACCGACATGGGGTTACCGTCAGCTTCTAGTACCTTCGAATAGCGGGAGAATACCGCCATCCCGGGTCCAATAGACGCCTGAGTTAGGTCAACCGGTGCAACACCCCCACTGATGAGTAACTTTAGCTGGCTAGGCATTTCTTTTCTTAAAGCCGCTATGAATTCCTTCCGTGTCGCAAGTGGTGCATCCTCTGGCCGAGGACGGCAGGCGATGACAATAGAGGACGCCAGTGCATTAGCATTATAGTCTCGCAAGCCGCCTGACCGTTCTGTTCGCATCGGCCAAGTGGCAGTAATCTGAAATCCTGCTTTCAATAGTCCGTCGAGCATCTTTTCCCATCCAGTTGATGAAGCAGTTACGCCATTCCCGTCATCATCTCCAAGCTCTTGTTGCTTGAAAGCGTAGTAGACAGTCAGAGGATACTCCGGGTTAGAGTGTTGTCTCATCAGGGTAAAAGCTTTGCCTAGACCGATTTCAAAATGCTCCTCTGCTTTCCTACCATCACCATTGAACCGGAAAGGTGAAGCTATTAATTCCTGCGCCTTGGGCGTGAGCACAGTCGAAAAAAGTTCGGGATATACATTGGCTAGACTTCTCCTTAGCCAGATATAGAAGAAGTCTGAGAGGTCAGCATATCCGATGTTATCATAGTATGGCGGGTCAGATGCAATCAGTGGAGCGTTAGTTTTTTGCTTTGGAAGAGCGATAGAGGCATCGAGTTGATCCACAGTGCCCAATGGCTGTCTAACAGGAGTCCTCTCCAGGCACTCTGCCACGAGACCTACTGAATCCTGCCAGTTGCCCGTTGACTCGCTGAACGGATTTGATTCCGCAAAGTCCCAGGTCATCGGTATAGCCTGACGGGCAAAAGTCTGCTCAATTTTTTCGCCACCTGTATTCCAGATACATATAGTGGAACCACGGTTCGCTAAGCGGTCAACAGTAAAAGCAAGGTATGTACTGACAGCGTCTGCGTAAGCTAGAGCTCCAGATCCGCCAGACGAAAACCCTTTCGCATCGTTCGTCATACCTGCTCGCACTGCATCTTCGAACACCCGCTTCCGTGCTTCTGTGACCAGGTCGGAAAACGTGGTTAGAGCGAGAAGCTGACGTTTAGTGAATAGGTCGGCGTGACTTGTCATCCCGTAGGCTTGCACACGAAACCCTAATGCTTTCTCAGGAAGATTCGTTTTCGGAAATGATCTTGGGATGGCCCCTAAAGCTAATACTTCGTGTTTTTCAATTGGGGGTATGTACAAACGTTGTGTTCGTCCGTCAACAACAATTGCCATTAGCCTGTAACCCAATCGCGCCTCACGGCCTTGAGCCCTAATTTCTTCAAAGGGCAAAGACGTGTTACATACCGGGCACCTAGCACCTTGACGATTCACAGTACCTGCGATTCCTGCAGCGCTTCCTGCCTGTACTCGGAATCGTACTCTCTTGTTATCTCTGTCTGGCTCTAATCCGACAGAGTACCTCCGGCCCTCTTTGCTAGACAAGGTAAGTGAGCGAATAAGAGGTAATTCAAAATTACAGGCCGGATTTGAGCACTTTGCTGTACGCGCCCAAAGCCACGCAATCACAGTCTCTCCACTAGGGGCCTTTGGGTAGAATTGTCCGATGCTTTTCTCAGCCTCATTCCTCATCCACCGTCCGTAGTATCTCACGTCGGCAGCAAGTCCAGCTGCCCCTTTCCATACTGCAGAGTCAGCCGTGCCCTTCCGCAATTCAGGATTAACAGGGTGCCGTCCATCAAATATGGAAGGTATCTCAATTAATGCCTTGGTAATAAGTACAGCTACGGGGTTTAAATCCGAAGCAGAAACAGACAGCCCCAAACGTTGGCCCTCCAGTGGGATAGAACCACCCCCACAGAACGGGTCTAAAACTGACGGTACAACGCCTTTGGTGGCCCGGCGTATCTCCCTCCTTGCGGTCTCAAGTACTGTCTCGTTCGTGGTATTCTCCCACTCAACGAGTCGCTCGATAATGTTGAAAAGTCGTTCGCGCTCCTTAGAAGCCTTGTCCTCCGGCAGATCGTTACCCGGGTCATCAATTAATGAAGCGAAAAGTACAGCCCGACACGCTGCCAGCGGCCGTCGTGCCCACCAAATATGTAAAGTTGAGGGATGGCCATGCCTGATCGATTTCTCTCGCGCTGAAGCGGCGTTGATTGCCTCAAGAGGCAAGGCTACCTCAATCAGCTTTTTACGGTAGGTCATTGTGGTTTTCCCCCTCGTGCAATTATTTCACCTAGGTCATAGTTCACACTGGTAACACCAAAGTCAGGTTCTCGTCCGAAGGGATAACGGATATAGACTGGTTCATGGACTGACTTTCCATCAACTAGGACAACAGCTAGGATGAATTCCTCGGGTTTGTTGAGACCTGTCAATATCTCATTCTTAGTCACTGTCACTGTCGTTGCTCGATAGTCGCGCCCTTTAACTTCGATGAAGAGCAATCGGCCACTGTCTCGGAACCCGGATTCAATATCATATCCAACCTTCTCCGCGGATACATCGACAGGTCGACGGTCTAGCAACCGCTCAATTTCCAGGACCTTACGCATTGCAAGTTGCTCAATGCGCTTAGTTTCCCGAGACTCTTCATCTCCTACACCAACCTTCTGACCGCGCAAACGCTGCAATAAGCCTTCTGGCACAACGAGGGCGCCACCGATTATCACTGGGGGCACTGGATAAACATGTCGCTCTAACTCTAACTCATCCAGGCGCTTTTTAAGCCGAGCCTCTAATTCGTCAGCACGCTGGCGAGCTTTGCCTGAGTTAATTTTGGCATTGACCTTACCAGCTAACTCCTGCATTTTTAATTCATTGGCCCGGTAGTCCCAATAGTTAATCTCCTTAGTAAGACGGTCCTTCACTGCCGCTACGGTGTGGTCAACGACTTCCTCGCGCCGTCGGCGTACCTCCTCTAGGTGCCGTGGCACCACGCGCTCGATGGCGTACTGCATAATTTTGGACTCGAAATCTCCTTTGAGCCAAGCATCAGACAGTATGGGCAGTATGGATTCACGCTCCTCAGGACCTATCGAGCGATAGTCCAAATAGGGAGCATACCCAGCTGCACGAGTGTCGCCATTGCGGTCCACCTCAACGAATTGCATCTGCTGCGATACGATCCGTTTTCGCCCATCAGGAAGCGTTCTGGCATCCTGCAATGAGTGCTCTAGGTAAAATAGTAAACGCGGATTGTCCGAAATATCAGTGGGGTCAACCAGAATAGCCCCCTCTTTCAGCAAATTGCGATACTTTTCCAGCATGAGATCAATTACAACATCCAGTAGCGGGTGTCCCGGACAGACAAGCTCTGCCAAGGGCTTACCTCGAATGGTTATTTGGTCCTTTTCGAAGCATACACGCTCATACTTCGCCATGAGTGGTTCACCGACACCCAACAATCGATCACGGCTTCGCATGACTTGCGGTACATGCGTTACTTCATATCTTTTAGGTTCGCGTTCCCTTGCTGTCCCTCCAAAATGAGCAAAGGCTTCAAGAAAGAAAGCTCGTATAAAATGCGGCTGAAGTTTTCGAGCGTCGGCTCTTTCCATATCTTCACGAATTCGCTGCACTTTGGCTGTATCCAGAGAGTCGTGTGCCAAAGCCCGATCTTCAAGGAGTTGTCGTAAATGGTCTCGGTCGAGCTCAGCGTCTACTACCTTGTTGTGCCTGCTCCTGACCTCCGGCTGGTCCCCGTAGCGGATTGCTTCAAGCAGAAGCTTACGCAGCTCATCACCCTCGAAAACGCGACCAAGAATGTCGAAGACTCCTCCGCCAAGCGCTTTTCGTTCTTCTTCGAGCTTTGTCAGAAGCCTGTGATATACCTCGCCTTCGCGTGTCTTGTATGCCACGAGACTCCACATGTGGCATACCTCTTCTTGGCCGATGCGATGAATACGTCCAAACCGCTGCTCAAGACGATTTGGGTTCCAAGGCAGGTCGTAGTTGACCATTAGATGTGCCCTCTGGAGATTAATTCCTTCACCAGCGGCATCTGTGGCGACCAGCACAAAGACATCTTTATTCTGAAGAAATGCTTCCTGGGTCTTGCGCCTGTCTTCACGACCCATGCTGCCATGAATGGTCACCACCGCCTCATGGCGCCCGACAAGGCCGCGGATCTTCTCCACTAGGTAATCCACAGTATCTCGGTGTTCACTGAAGATGATTAATTTTCTGATATTGCCACTAACATCAACTATTTCATGATTATTCTGGAGAAGATTGGAGAGTTGCTCCCATTTTTTATCTTTCCCTGAACGGCGTACAGTTGCTGCAAGTAGTTCAAGGGACTTCAAGGTCTCTATTTCTTTTTCTAGTTCAGCTACATTACGGGAGGCTGAAGCTTGTTCAACGATTTTATCTTCAAGGGACTCCAGTTCGCCGCTCGGGCGGTCATCCATCTCGTCCAGATCATCTTCATCTAGGATGGGAAGGTCTTTGGGATCCTCTATTCGTGTCTGAAGCCCGTGCTTCATTATACGTTCCTCATTAAGGCGTTTTTCGAGTCTTTCACGTCGGCGTCTCAGCGACTCGTGTATGGCGGCAGGTGATGAAGCCAGACGACGTTGCAATGAGGTGAGGGCGAAGCCAACTCTATTGCCCCGACGGCCTTCACCTTCAGCCATGAGACGGTCTACTCGGTTCATTTCCTCTTGGACGTAGGCTGTAACTCGGTTGTAAAGGTCATTCTCTTCATTTGAAAGCTCATAAGTCACTGTATAAGCCCAACGTTCCGGGAATAGAGGAGTACCGTCAAACTTCACTAGCTGCTCTTTAACTAATCGACGCATAACATCTGAAGTATCGGCAATGTGTATGCCGTCGCGGAATTTTCCTTCGAATCTATCACTATCGAGGAGAGCCATAAAAAGCTGGAAGTCTTCCTCCTTACCATTATGAGGCGTGGCAGTAAGTAACAATAGATGCCTTGTTCGGTCAGGCGCTCCAAGCAGTTGTCCGAGCTTGTAGCGTTTGGTCTCCTTAATGTCGCTGCCAAAAAAGTGTGCTGACATTTTGTGTGCTTCGTCTACAATCACGAGGTCCCATTCTGTCTGACGGAGCTTCGCTTGAATGCTTTCATTCCGACTCATGTGGTCCAGCCGGCTTATTACCAAGTTGGCTTCATTGTAGGGATTGCCACTCTTTGAGTCCTCGATCGTCTGGTTAGAAATTATCTTAAAATCAAGACCGAATCGGCGCCACATTTCGTCTTGCCATTGGTCAACTAAGTTCCCAGGGCAGCAAATAAGACATCGGCGGACATCACCGCGGATAGCTAATTCCTTTATGAAAAGACCCGCCATAATAGTTTTTCCAGCTCCAGGGTCATCGGCTAGAAGAAAGCGCAATGGTTGTCTAGGAAGCATCGTTTCATAAACAGCGGTTATCTGATGAGGTAGAGGGTCAACAACAGAAGTATGCACGGCCAGAACCGGGTCAAAAAGATGTGCTAAGCGAATACGGTACGCTTCCGAAACTAGACGAAAAATGCCACCTTCGACGTCAAAGCTCCATACCCGAGTAGCTTCGATAGTCTCTAAAGATGCTTCGCGGTCGCGAAACATCAGTTGATTGCCAAGGTTTCCAGAAGAGTCTTTGTAAGTTAACTCCACTACGTTTGGGCCGTGCCACTGTGCGCTGACTACAGTTACCGGTCCACTAGGCGTAACTCCTTTTACGAGGGTACCTTGCTTCAAGTCTTCTAGTCGAGCCATTCTGTACCTCCTTTAACGCCTATCGACAGCATTATCTACGGGAAATGCCTTCGAAGATGGCCTACCTCTGCGCCCTTTATATCCTCTCGCAAATGAGTGAAGTGTATCGCTTCGGATGAGCCAAGTGTTATGGATCTTTTTCGCCACTAATCTACTTTCTCTACATAATCTTTTCACCGTTCCGGGATGAACCCCTAGTACCTGGGCAGCCTCAACCACACTCAAGTAATCATCTAATATAGGCATTAAATATCCTTCTAGACCAATATTATTCCGATGTCGTTATATTATTCCCCTAGGCTCTGGGAAAGTCAAGGTTCATCTCTTTGGTTCGGATAAACAAACTATCTGGTTGAAGGTCAATGCCAGACAAATGATAAAGATGGCTGGCAATAAACCTACAGCACCGGAATCGGCAGCCTAAGAAAGAAAAGGAGAAAAGAGAACCAGAAAAGAGACCCCCCTACCTCCTCTAAAGACGAATATATATACAGAGGAAGAGAAAGAGAAACGCTGTGACGTATGTTATAGATTAGCTAACAAATAGCTAACAGACTGGATTACATGGGTTATCACAATTTAGTACTCCACGCTCAGAAACGGCTGCTTGCACCAGACAAATTTGTACTTATTTGAGCTTAACAGCATCACATGATACAATGAGACACAGTTTCGTAAACCGCTTGTCGTAGGTTCGATTCCTATCGCTGGCTCCAGTTCTTGAAGCTAAAATCCACTGAAATGGCGAGAGCGTTTTGGCGGATTTTTTATTTTTGCTAATCTTTTGCTAATCTATGTGAATTTAGGGACAGTTTAAAGATGCTGACAATGTGTAGCCAATATTACCTAAATATTCGGCATGTACGTTTAATTTGTTATTTCCCGGCGTTTTATAAGGTAAATAAAAAGTAACTAAAGCTTCTTGATTAACGTTGAGTGAAAAAGGCTGAGTTTCTTGAGATACTAATATTCTACCGTCATCAGAACGAATATCAGCAAATGTTTTTATGTTATCCACTTGAGTTGAGCCGATATTTTTTATATACGCCCTAATTCTATAGACACGACCGGCTCTGAAGTCATCGATCGTATAGGTAATAGCAGGAAGAGGGTTTAAAGGAACGATAAAAAAATCATTTGGGTCATATATATTTGGAATATGACCAATTGCTAGGTCAACATTTGGAATCACAGCGGCGAAGTGAGAGAACAAAGGCGGGGTTAGAACGGTTCCGGGCTATCGGTAAGAAGTTGGGGCGGCCCCCCGGCAGTAAGGACAAAAGGCGCCGGCAAAAAAGGGTCGCTCGGATTCACGAACGATACTTCACGCCTACCGGCATTTATTGAAAAAGGAACCTTTTTATTCCCTATTGACCATCCGCTAAATTGTTACTTTCGGCAGTGCCCGCACAACGCGCTGGGTATGCCCCCAAAAAAGATGGGAGTGCAAAAATTCAGAAAGTATCGGACTCTACGGGGGCAAAAAGAAGGAGTCCAGTTGAGACCAATGGCGGAAGTTTGTAAACCAGAAATTAAGCTTCTTGACATCGTTAGTCTGGCAGGAGTAAAGTTATCATGTTTTAATGCACGGTTCGGGTTATCCGGTACGGTACTTCACAGAGGAGGATAAACGGTCTCACAATTCGGATTTGCGATAATGCGGTGGGACACCGTTTTGTCGCTTCCGTCTCGATCCTCAGCGGAGAACAGGATGATGACCCTTGGTTGAGATCAATTGTGGTACATTCTTCTAGAGGCGAGACTATTGCACTGCAAACGAAAAGAGCGGTATAGGTTACTCGTTTCCTATATGATTAACGGAGCCGCTGGTGGACGGTAAATCCTTCAATTTATCACTGGTGCTACCCTTCTACAATGAGGAGGAGAATATCAGAGACGTGGTTAATGGGCTGTCAGTTGCTTGTGAGAAGGCCCATATTGCCTACGAGTTAGTGCTGGTGAATAATGGCTCGGTGGATGACTCTGCCTCGATATTAGGTGACTTAGCCAAAGAAAAACCTGATAGAATAAGAGTTATCAACATTCCCTCTAATCAGGGCTATGGGTGGGGAATCATTAACGGATTCAATAATGCTTCTGGTGAGTATGTAGGATTTATGTCCGGCGATGGTCAGACAAGCCCCGAAGATATGTTAAGGGTATTCCACGGCATGTCGGAGAACTTTGATATAGTCAAGGCGAAAAGAACTGTACGGAACGATGGAATAGCCCGTAAGATTTTATCCAAAGTCTGTAACTTCCTGTTCCTGGCATTATTCAACGTGAATACGTCAGATGTGAACGGTAGCCCGAAGATTCTTAAGAACGAACTGCTACGCAAGATTGCTCCCACATCCAAGGACTGGTTCATCGATGCTGAAATAGTTATCAAGGCCATGTATCTGAATCTTAAGCTCAAGGAGGTACCTGTGGAGTTCTTACGCCGAGAAAAAGGGAGGTCCCACGTGAAGTTCTCCACGATTTTTGAGTTTGCGAAGAATATGTGGAATTATAGATTCGGCAGAGGATTTGAAGAATGGAAACAAGCGATTCAAAAGTAGTGATCCTTTGTGGCGGAAGAGGGGTCAGGTTTCATGAAGCGACAGAGCTTAGACCTAAGCCTCTCATAGAGATAGGGGGAAGACCCATACTCTGGCACATAATGAAGACTTATGGCTATTATGGGCACCAAGACTTCATACTATGCTTGGGCTACAGAGGCGAGATGATAAAAAGACATTTTCTTGATTACGAGCTTATGAATTGTGACTTTACGGTCCAGTTGGGTCGAAAGAAGAAGATTGAGCTCCACAACACATGTCAGGAACAGGGATGGAAGGTTACCTTAGCCGAGACCGGCATAAATGCTATGACTGGCGCTCGGATCAAACGCATCGAAAAGTATGTTGATTCTGACTTGTTTCTACTGACTTATGGGGATGCTGTCACCAATCTTAATATTTCTAACCTGGTTGATTTTCATCACTCCCATAAGAAAATTGGGACAATCACTGCGGTGAGCTCTCTATCAAGATTTGGTGACCTCAAGATAGGTCGAGGCAATTTGGTTGAAGAGTTTAGGGAAAAGGCTCCCATCCATGGTAGCTACATCAACGGAGGTTTCTTTGTCTTTGACCGAAGATTATTTGACTATGTGGACGATGATGATAGTTGTAGTTTCGAGCGGCAACCATTGGAACGACTTGCGAAGGACGGGCAACTAGCTGCTTACGTTCACGACGGTTACTGGCAGTGCATGGATACTTACCGTGATTGGGAAATCCTTGAGCAAGCTTGGAATACCAACAATCCACCGTGGAAAGTCTGGGGATGAGCACGATGAAGGATTTTTGGCGAGACCGGAAGGTGTTCATCACCGGTTGTACGGGACTGCTTGGGTCTTGGTTGACCCAGACCCTGGTGGAGAGAAACGCCGAGGTTGTCGGACTGGTTCGAGACCTAGTCCCTAAGTCCAATCTCAATTGGAGCGGATTTAGCGACAAAATTAATATCGTTCGCGGCGAACTGGAGGATTATCCCACCCTGGAGCGAGCACTCAACGAGTATGAAATAGACACCGTTTTTCACCTGGGTGCCCAAACAATCGTCGGCATCGCCAACAGGAACCCTCTAAGCACCTTCGAATCTAACATAAGAGGGACGTGGAATTTACTGGAAGCCTGCCGGCGAACCAGCACTATCTCAAGGGTTTTGGTTGCCTCTAGCGATAAAGCGTATGGTGAACATGAAGAACTCCCCTATAATGAGACGTTTGCTCTTAAAGGCAGTCACCCCTATGACGTTTCCAAAAGCTGTGTGGACCTAATCTCCACTGCCTACTATAAGACCTATGGTTTGCCAATCGGCATTGCGAGGTGTGGTAATTTCTATGGAGGCGGTGACCTGAATTTCAATCGTATCATCCCCGGGACGATAAGAGCCGTATTTAATAACGAGAGGCCTGTAATTCGTAGCGATGGGACTTTCATTCGCGATTATATTTTCGTATTGGATGCGGTGGAGGCATACTCACTACTGGCTGAACGCATGGACAACAAGAACATACATGGCGAGGCCTTCAATTTTAGTAATGAAATGCGAATGACTGTTATCGAGATTGTGCAAAAGATATTGCGGTTAATGAACCGGGAAGACCTAGAACCGACGATATTAAACACGGTGAAGGGTGAGATAAAGCATCAATATCTCACTACTCAAAAAGCCGGGATGATTTTGGGCTGGAAACCCAAGTACGAACTAGAAGAAGGTCTCTTGGAGACTATCAAGTGGTACCAAGAGTTTTTTGAGGGGCAGAACAAGACTAGATGATTGCAGCACTAAACAATACAGTGGTGTTTGTTACGGGAGTTTCCGGTTTCATCGGCTCACACCTAGCCCGAAGGCTGGTTGCGGAGGGGGCCAAAGTGCATGGGCTGGTTAGAAAGAGCTCTAACTTATGGCGAATCCAAGACTTTAGAGACCAGATTGAATTTCACTATGCTGACCTAAGAGATTTTGAATCAGTGAAAAAAGCAGTTCAAGATATCAGCCCACAGAAAATATTCCATCTCTCTGCGTACGTCGATGTTGATCGCTCCCCGGCGCTCATGGCGGAAATGGTCGAAGTTAACGTCAAAGGAACTCTAAATTTGTTACAGGCTCTGGGTGGAATTCCTTACGACTGTTTCGTAAACACAGGAGCTTCTGAGGAATATGGAGACAACCCAGTTCCATTTCGAGAAAGCCAAATGCCAAATCCAGTCTCTCCCTATTCAGCATCAAAGGTGGCTACCACTATGTTTTGCCAGATGCTTCATAAGACGCAAGGATTACCGATTGTTACTTTGAGACCTTTCTTGACCTACGGTCCAAGACAGGAGAGCCGCATGCTCATTCCCTCGCTAATTCAGCAGACGCTTCGCAGTGAGGCCTTTGAAATGACCGGGGGAGAACAGACCAGAGAATTCAACTATATCGATGATATCGTCGACGGTTTTGTGCGGGCTTCCGTTACCCCCGGAGCTATTGGCGAAATAATAAACATTGGGAATGGCTTGGAGCATAAAGTCAAGGATGTGGTAGAGGCAGTTTTGAGCCTGATGAACAGTTCCGTAAAACCGAAGATAGGAGCTTTAAATTATCGCCCCGGGGAAGCCTGGCATTTTTACTGTGACAATACCAAAGCGAGGCGAATTCTGGGCTGGGAACCCAGGGTCAATTTAGGCGATGGCCTAAAAAAGACCATCGATTGGTACCGGGAATACTATCTGAAGAATAATCAGGATGTAGCCAAAATGGGAGAGCGGAGTGCCCACCACGGTTAGTTTATCTCGTCGGAACTGCAATGACTTATGATTTTTCGGCTCACAGTAAGGAATACGAGAGGACTATCGGTAAGTCTCACAAGTACTTCATCCAGGTTAAATGCAGCGAGTTGCTGAAGATGCTGGCAAGATATGGGCTTACTCCCGAGAGAGTCTTGGATCTAGGCTGCGGCACGGGAGAAGCAGAGCAGATTTTATGCAAATACTTTGGTAACATTACTGGCATCGACCTGTCGGAAGGCATGATTAGTGAGGCAAAAAAGAAGGGTTTGGTAAATTGCGAATTCCGACAGGCAAATGCGACAAAGCTTCCATTTACAGGCGAGCATTTTGACCTGGTCTTTTCGTTTTCATTATTTCATCATATAGCGAAAAACCAATTGGAGCAGTCAATAAACGAGGCGGTAAGAGTAACCAGAAAATCGGCAATTATACTGGTCTTTGAGCATAACCCCCGAAATCCAATAACTAAACTCGTGGTGGAGAGGTCGCCGATTGACAAGGGTATTATATTGTTAAATGCCAGTAGTATAGAAGAATTGTACCGAAAATCTAATGTAGAAATACTGGAAAAGAGATATATCGTTTTCTTGCCCAGGTTAATGTCCTTTTTACGTCCGTTGGAAGGCCTGCTACACAAAGTACCTTATGGTGGTCAATATTGCGTTGCGGGGCGGGTCACTTGAGTAAGCAGAGAGTTAACCCCAGGTTACAGAGGAGTAACATGTTTGGTCTAATATTAGTGTCCATCTGTATCGTTTGTGCCGTGGTGGGGCAAATTGCCATGAAGAGTGGCATGGGTGATATTGGCGAGATAAGCAATATGAGACAGTTGCTGAATTCTCATACCCTTTTCCTTATCTTCACAAACATCCGCATTCTGATAGGCTTACTGTTCTATGCGGTGTCGGCTGTGTTATGGTTAGCCGCCTTATCGACGCTGAATGTCAGCTTTATGTACCCCTTATTGAGTCTGGCTTACGTAGTGACAGCAATATTGGCGTTTGTTTTCCTAAAGGAAAAGATAACTCCATTCGGCTGGCTGGGAATTATCCTTGTGGTAGGTGGCTGCTTCCTGATACTCAAGGCAGGCCGTTAGTATGCCAAATGTTAGTAGGGGGCCGTGTTTTGTTAAACGCGTGACTATCTCAGGTACCTGATTTTTCTGCGAATCTCAGGTGCTTAGAAGTAAGAACAGGTACAATTATTGGGGCGGGTCACTGGGGCAGGCGTTGTCCTGATTTGCTTGGGGTTATTCTGGGTACTGCGAAGTTAATAAATATGAGGCTGCCAAAAATCCTTATCAAAATCAGAACTAAGGAAGTTCTGGTTTTCTCTCTCATCATTTTACTCGCCATTGGTATTAGAGTCGGAATTACCTATAATACCCTCGGCGTCCCCGAGTATTCCGGAATGGCGGTTGATATAGGCGAGGCTGCCAGGAACCTGGCAGAGGGTAGAGGTTACGTTGTTGACTCCGCTTATATGGGCGCAATCAGCAGGTTACAGGCGGAAAAGAACATGCTGGTCGACCTTCAGGACGTGCCACCTCCGGTTGTTGAGGTTTTTTCACCCTATTATGCGCTTCCGCCAGGACCCAGCGCTTTACTGGCTTTAACTTACAAAGTATTCGGGGAATACAGGTATATCTACTTCCGATTACTAGAAGCTATTATTTCCTCATTTGGTTGCCTATTCATATTCCTGTTAGGCAAGGAACTATTTAATCGTAACATCGGGTTATTCGCTGCCTTGGTATATGCTGTTTACCTGCCTTTGGCCTATATTTCTACCTGGGCCCTCCATGACGCCCTGATACCATTTATAACGCTACTAGCAGTATACCTCTTCATCCTTGGGGCAAAAAGAAAAGCCTTAAAGTTCTACATCCTGGCCGGACTTACTACTGGCATTGGATGCTATTTCCAGCCAACTGTTGTGCTCCTGCCGCTCAGCTTTGGCCTGGGCCTTTTTATATATCGCCTGGGCGAGTCAAATCTCAGAAAGAATATCACCCATGTGATCATGACGAGCGCTGTCATGATGGTGGTGGTGGTACTGGTTGTATCCCCCTGGGTGGCGAGAAATTACCACATTACCGGCAAGATTATGCTGATGCGTCCCAGTACGTGGCAGGCTGTCTGGGAAGGCTTCGGTGAGTTTGAAAATCCCGTAGGGGCGGTGCTTAATGATGAAGTAACCTACGAGCAGGTAAAAGATGAGCTGGGCTATAATATCCCCTACGGTACGCCGGAATATGACGCGGTTCTACGAGGAAAATCGATAAAGGCTATCGAGGAACACCCTTTTTGGTGGCTAAGTATTCTGGCCCGCAGAGCGCCGCATACTATAGTCTACGGGAGTGAATTGGGGATAGCCCATTACCCGCGTGATACTCATGGAAATATCCTCTGGGGTGAAACACAGGCTCAGGCTGATAGCCATTCGCGTTTCATCATTGCGATAAAAAGCGCTAATTTCGGGGAAGCATGGGAAATATTAAGAACACACCCTTACGCTATTTTCTCATCGGGGATGACCCTGTTGTTCGCTTTTTTGCCGTTATTGCTCAGTATCATCGGCATATGGCTGATGAGGCGGGAATGGAGAGCTATCGTCCTGGTAGCAACAGTGCTGTTTTATTTCTCGGTAGTAAATATTCTTTTCTTCGTTAACTGGAAGACCTTGGTGCCGGGCGCATTGGCCTATGTCCTTTTCAGCGCTATCACGCTACATTACGTCGTGTTAAGGTTGAAAATTGTTCACGAATAGCTAACGGACTGAGTAATAGCTGGCAGCAACTGGTAACTTTTGACGCACAAATTAAGAATTTCGTGGGTGGTGGGATGACACATTTTCGAAGCTAAAAACACTCCATAGCACATAGTCTTACAGACTTTTAATCAGATCAGCTTGGTGCAAAGGCAAATACTGCCTGAAAAACCAAACCTTTGGTTCTATCTGTGGAACCCATCGGCTCATTACACAGGGGCCGAACTTGCTTAACCATGACCGCAGCTATCCAGTGGAAGGAATCCAGCTAATAAATAGCTAACGGGCGGAATGCGACTAGATATTACAGGATGGCATTGCACGAACAAATAAGGTTTTTGGCCTACGACGTAAGGGGTCTAGTTGGAACGGGACAACATCATGTGGTACAATGGCGAACAGTTTCGTAAACCGCTTGTCGTAGGTTCGATTCCTATCGCTGGCTCCATTTTTTAGGGGTCACCGGTCGCTATTGTCCCAGTAATTTAAAGACTTTTAAGAGAAATGTTGGCTTTAGCAATCAACTTGTATTACGAAAAGTAATTGAGTGGCTATAAAGTGCTTTATTATCATTCTAATCAGTGTCCAGAGCTTCCGTGATGTAAAAAGAGTTTGCACTTAAACCGGTACAGGAGGGATCGGTGGTGCTGGTCACTCTAATTTGGTAATTGTCTCCTAACATCTGATAAGGGGATATTGTCCATAAATAGAAGCCAGTGCCACCCGAACCTATCGATATCATTGAAGCAATAGGGCGTTGAAAAACGCCGTCCTTGTAAAGATCAATTTTAACGTATGGGCCAGGATTACTGTTATACATCCAGGTGATAGCGTATTGACTCTCTCTTGCCCAGCCCTCACCACTGGGCGAAGTGACGATGATAGGTGGCCCTTTGATTCTGAAATTGCCTTCACTGGTAGCGGTACAGGTGGTATTGCTGGTACTGGTTATTTTGATCTGGTATTTGTCTCCTGGAATCTGAGTAGATGGTATTGTCCATACATAGCAACGGCCGCTACCATCTGAACCTGCCGGTGTCTGTGTAGTGATAGTCTGGTAATAAGCTCCGCCTTTAAGGAGCTCAATTTTAACATACGGACCTGGGTTGCCACTACATGCCCAGTCAATTTCCTGCCATTGTCCTGCCGTATAACTTTCACCATCTTTGGGTGAACTAACGGTAATAGGGGCTTTCAGGATACTAAAAGTGTTTTTACTTGAACCGGTAAAGGCGGAATCTGTGGTGCTGGTAACTCTAATCTGGAAATTGTTTCCGGAAATTTCAGAGGAGGGTATTGTCCAATTATAGAGACCACTGCCGCCTGTGCCTGTGGGTGCCTTTTGGGTGATAGTCTGGTAAAAAGCCCCGTCCTTAAGAAGTTCAATTTTAACATAGGTTCCCGGGTTGCCAGTATATGTCCATTTGATAGCCTGCTGACTCCCCGCTGTCCAGGTTTCTCCACCGGAGGGAGAAGCAACAATGAAAGTGGATTCCGGGCTGTTGAAAGGATAGAGGTTACCATCAGGAAAACTCCCGATCCCGTTACCTGTGCCATAAAACCTGTAAAACCATGAAAGTACGTCAGGGCTTAAAGCGAGGCCGTTGTCCCGTGAGGCGGCATACATGGTGTTGTTATCGCTGGTGATGGAAGTAGACTGAATTTGTGTGCTGGGAGAGCTGGCTGCCTGCGTTTTTGCGGGCATTGTCAATGGGAGCGCGACAATTAAAAATAATAAAAATCCCAGAACCGCCAATCGGGAAAGTAATTTCAACATCTCAGCCATCCCTTCATCCGTATTATCAATTTTTTTATTTTCGGTTTAAATGTCTTCTCCTAACCGCATATTAAAGATATAATTTACTGTGGCAGATAAAACCGGCTCATAAAATAGAGAAATCCCCAATTCTGATTATTATAATTATTAGACTATTTATAGTTATATTACTGTATTATTTCAGTTAGATTTTGGAGAGAAATTAACTCAGTTCGGCTCTTATTTTCAAAATTGTTACATTATTTGATCCATCTATTTTAGCTACGTGTTTATTAAATTCATAATAAGAGGTTCCTATGGTGTTCTTATAATCTGCTCCCCGAAAACCAGCGCATACATTGACCTGACTCGCTAGGCGGAACTGAAGGTTGCCTTGAAAGAACAGACATGAGATTATATCTACGGAACCCATAGGGCATCTCACGAACAAATGAGATTTTTGACCGGAGACGCGAGGGGTCTAATTGGAACGGGACAACATCATGTGGTACAAACAGATTCGTAAGCCGCTTGTTGTAGGTTCGATTCCTATCGCTGGCTCCAGTTTTCAAAGCCGGAATTCAGCCTGCTGGTGCGCTTTTTTATATTCTTCCAGGTTCAGGTGCCAGATATCCGGCGCAAAAATCCTTATCGCCAGTACCAGCGCAACACAGGAAGCGCCCATTATCGTCACCGCCATCGGGCCCCCCAGATAGTTCCCCAGAGCGCCCGCCAGCAGGCTTCCCAGGGGCATAAGAGCCCGGTTCAGCAGGTAGATACCTAGGATCCTTCCCCTTAAACGCGCGGGCGCCAGCGTCTGGATGATGGTCTGGTCCTGGGTAGTGTAGCTGCTGTTGCTCACCCCGATTATCAGGATAAATATCGTCGCTAGCCACAACATATGCGAATGCCCGAATAATATCAGTGAGACTCCGAAGCCGGCCGCCCCCACTATCATCAATTTTCCGCTGCCCTGGAGCCGCCCTATCGAAGCTATCGTCAATGCCCCGAGCACAGCGCCGACGCCTACCATCGCCATGAGTAAGCCCTGCGTGGCGGAACCGCCTTTAAAAACTTGAGTCGCGAAACCCGGCATGAGAGTGATGAAAGGCATGCCCAGCACCATCGGTGCCAGGCCCAGCACCATCAACGCCAGGATGAGTTTATTAGACATTACATAGGCGAAGCCTTCGCGGGTACTGGATAAAAACGATTGCTCTTCGGCCGCAAACGAGGCGGCGGCCTGCTTGGTCTCGGGCACCTTTATCTGTACCGTCCAGACTGTTGCGATAATGTACATGAAGGCCTGGACATAATAGGAAAAGTCAGCGCCCATAATGTTAAGGAGTCCGCTTACCGCCGGACCGATGCTACGGCTTAAGTTAAGCGCCGCGGAGTTCAGAGAAATGGCGTTGAGGAGGTATTTTTCCCCCACGAGGTCGTTAATCAGCACCTGGCGGGCCGGCTGCTGAAACGCCTGCACCGTACCGGCGAGGAAACCGGTGACATAGACGTGCCACGGCTGGACTTGATGGGTGAGGACGAGGGTGGCCAAGGCCACGTTCAATATCGCGTTGACCACCTGGGCGATAATAAGCTGGGCCTTGCGCCCGTAGCGGTCCGCAACCACGCCGGCTATTGAGCCGAAAAGGAGCAAAGGTATTCCCCGTACCGCACTGACGAAACCCAGCTGCAAGTATGACCCGGTAAGGGTAAAGATGAGCCAGGTACGCGTGACCTGGTCCATCCATAGCCCCATCGAGGTGGTTAGCTGTCCTGCCCAGAGCAGGCGGTAATCTCTAAGGCGGAGAGATTCAAAGGTGCGTAAGTTCCGGATACGCATTAGATGTTTCTGGTTTTCACTCTTTCCTTGAAAATGCTCACACGGAGAAAGCCGTTTTATCGGCCAAAGGACTATTTTATCTTAGATTTGTTGGACCTGTCAAACGAAAGCGTATTGAGAAAAAGAGACGCCCCCGTGAAATGCCGGGGGCGACGTTAGTGTTCCGATTTGTGCTCTATTTGTCTGATTTGAAGTTGTCCGGCCGGCCTCTTACCTTGCCCCAGTCGGGTGTTCTTTTATCGAGGAAAGCCTGCATGGACTCCCGCATTTCCGGCCCGCCAAAATAGGTGGGATTAATCAGGGTGGGGAAGTAGTCTATCGTGTGGTGGGGCATCATTTCCAGCTCTTCATCGAAGCTGGCCTTGACCACCTTGAGGCAGGTTGGCACTTTCTCCAGGAGTTCCAGACACACCTTTTCGACTTCTTCATCAACTTTGTCCAACGGCACTACCGCGTTGACCAGGCCCCAGGCGAGCGCCTGCTGGGCGGTATAGCGCCGACAGAGCATCCACAT
>Ga0187886_1000480_pt1 | contig 47088 bp, 31 predicted proteins | sample June2016WEW_20_1_FD_133001 | JGI IMG/M metagenome (GOLD analysis project Ga0187886, IMG submission 133001) | Peatland microbial communities from SPRUCE experiment site at the Marcell Experimental Forest, Minnesota, USA - June2016WEW_20_150 | ecosystem: Environmental > Terrestrial > Soil >... | reverse complement strand
TACCAATTAGCGCCATCATGAGAATAAGCAACGTTGCTAGAATTATAAGAAAGAGTTACAAAAATTCCGAGAGTACCAGCCATACTGCTTGTACTGCTAGAATCTATACTACTTGAGGTATTTGAAGAAGTAGAACTTGAATTACTAGTAGCACTACTAATGCTATTTAGAGAACTTGAAGAATTTGAACTACTTGAAGAAGAAGTGCTTTTCATAGCAGTAGAAAGCGAAGCACTTGAAGAAGTTGATTGACTCGTATCGCTGCTATGACTATTTATACTGCTTGTGGAGAATGACGAAGTGGTAGATGACGAAGTAGAAGACGAATTGCTTGAAGAAGAAGAACTTGAATTACTAGTAGCACTACTATGACTCCAATCTGTAGAGCTTGAATTGCTTGTAGAACTCGAAGAATTTGAGGAACTACTGTTACTATTTCCACTGGTCGAAGAACTCATAGATTTTGAAGAATACGAAGATGTAGAATAACTTTTAGAACTGCTATTACTATTTCCACTGGTCGAAGTACTAGACGAAGAACTACTGTAACTAGAACTACTAGAGCTACTTGATTCACTACTAATACTTTGTGACAAACTACTGCTTGAAGAGCTATTAGAAATCGTTGAATCCCCAAAGCATATACATCTCCAATCTCCTGACGTAGGCAATATTCCTCTTACCCATGTAATACCATCTAGAGAAGTAGCGGATATAGTCGAAGCGCCACCTGTAACAGCAACAAAATAACTATTACCATAAGTAATAGCATACCAACTGGCGGTAGTAGGCATCGTTCTTGCCGCCCATGTAATACCATCGGCAGAAGAAGTAGCTATCGTTCCACTTGTGCTAGAAACTGCTACGACAATATCGTTACCATAAGCTACTCCTCTCCAAGCAGTATTAGCCGATAACGTTCTTGAAGTCCACGTATAACCATCGGGGGTTGAATTAGCGGAGGTTGTACCGCTAGCCACGGAAATAAAACGCATAGTTGCAATATCGTCAACGTTACAACTAGAAGTTACTGTTATAGCTGCCATTATTCACCTTAATTATATTATAAAAATTTCATAACTTTATATAATATATTTCCTATAATTAAAGCATAACTCCTATAAAAATATAATTAATATCATATCTTGATCTTCTAGATTAAAAAACCTATTGGGTCTATAATATTTTAAACTATATCCAAGGTATCCGTTGTTCTTTTGGCAATTTTCGAAGAATCACTGTTTTGTCTGAATGCCGAAAAACGATAATAATTTTTTATCTGTTCTTGACGTTCGGGCGTAAAAGTACTAACATCAACTCTCCGTTCTAGGACATTTAGTGTATCTACTTGAAGTTGTAAGGTGTCTTCTGGAATAATCAAATAAGTGACATCATCCATCAAATCGGCTATCGTATAAGGCCTCAGCGGGTCTAAACTGGATGGTAGGCTCTCCATATATTTCCCTCATAAGATTAATAAGTTTATCTTTTTCTTCCTTAGTTATCTTATTCTTGGGAAAGTCAACAAAAACCTTTACATATGCGTCATTATTTTCCGTTATTCCCGCTTTTTCAATTTTATATTGATAACCCGATTTTTTGGTTGAATCTAGTTGAAAAGTTATTTTTTTACATTCGAAAATATCTACTTCTATTTTTTCTTCTGCTAATACTGAATGAAAGGGAACTTTAATAACAGTATAAATGTTGCCATTGTTAAGTGACACGCCTTTGTATTTTGGCGAATAATCAATAACTACATACGCATCTCCCACTGTTTTTTGACCATCGCTATAATATATTTCGTTACCTTTACCTCTCAATCTCAAAGTACCAAGAGGATTAATGCCAACTGGAATATTCAAGCTTATATTTTCTATTACCGTCTTATACCCCACACCTTGACAAGAAGTACATTGTGAAAAATTTCTTCCTTCGCCACCACAAACATTACAGGTAGTTTGAAACACCATGTTTGCTGTTTTGCTGGTTCTAACGCCTACGCCATGACAAACATCGCAAACTCCTTCTCCCTCTAAATGTCCCTGTCCATAACAAACGTCGCAAGATATATGTCTTTTAAGTTGTATTTCTATTTTTTCTCCAGTCAAAACCTGTTGAAGATTAGTCTTATGTACCATTTTATTATCTGGGTTTATTCTTACTGTTCTTGTTCTAGCCTGTTGAGTAAACGGGCTTCCAAAAGGAGAAAAATTCATAAAATTAGAAAAAACATCAAAGGGATTGGTATAGTGATTACCGTTTCCAAAAGACATAAATTCCGGACCACCATTGTCATATCTTTCCCTCTTTTCTGGATCGGACAAAACCTCATAGGCCGCAGAAACTTTTTTAAACATTTCTTCGGCTTTTTTATTGCCCGGATTTTTGTCTGGATGATACTTTAAGGCCATTTTTCGATAGGCTTTTTTAATAGTATCAGCATCGGCATCTTTAGCGACTTCTAAAAGAGCGTAGTAATCCTCATTCGACTTTTTCATTTTTCTTTTTCTTACCCTTTAACGGTTCTTCAATTTTTATACATTCATGAACAAATCCTTCATCTTCAACATTTATTGTAATATTATAAAAATCTTTTATAACAGGATGGGAGCCAATCAATATTAAGGCATCAGAAATACATGATTCTATCTTTTTAGAAATTAACCTATTAAGAATAGTAGCATTACCACCATGTTCGTCCTTACTCATTTTAATTAACAAATCATATACTTTATCATTAAAATTAAGTTTACAGTTTCTATTAACCAATCTAATTTCTATCTCCTCTAATCTCATCTTAATGATTTTCTTCAAATCTTCATCATTTAACGGCATAAATGGGATAAATTCATCAACCCTATTAATAAACTCCGCACCATACTTTTCCTTACAATAAGATGTTAGTCTGTCTTGGGTTTCGAAAAACGGATCTTTCTCAGCTTTTTCTGCAAACCCCAAGGAACTTTTAGAAATATTATCCATTCCGAAATTGCCAGTCATTATAAGAATTGCATTTTTAAAATCAGCCTTATTTCCAGATGCATCGGTCATTATTCCATCTGCCATTACTTGCAAAAATAATTTTAATACATCTGGATGAGCTTTTTCCAATTCATCAAGTAGTACGATACAATACGGTTTTCTCTTAATTTTATCCATCAGTCTATCGGTCTCCTGAAAACCAACATATCCCGGAGGACTACCTATCAATTTACTAACCGAATGTTGTTCAGAAAATTCCGTCATATCCAACTTAATAAACGAAGAATCTTTTCCAAATACTGCTTTCGCCAATTCTTTAGCCATATAGGTTTTGCCTGTTCCGCTTTGTCCACCAAAAACAAAACTACCTATTGGTTTATCTGGATTTCTTATTCCGCTATAAACATTTTTCAAAACCCTACACAAAATATCGATAGAGTTTTTTTGTCCTATCACTCTACTGGACAAAATTTCTTCTATCTTTTTAATGCGTTCATAATCATCCCAAAGAATTACATTTAACGGAACCCCACACTGATCACTTACCACCTTAGCAATATCTTGGGCAGTAACGGTTGGTTTAGAGGTTTCGGCTCCCCAAGCGTGTTTCTTAGCGCAAGCCATATCTAAACAATCTATTGCTTTATCTGGAAAATTTCTATCTTTAAGATATCTATCGCTTAATAAAATGACAGCATCTATCGAATCATCGGATATTATACACTTATGATATTCTTCCAATCTTGGTTTAATACCACTCAATATTTGTTTCATCTGGTCTTTATCTGGTTCTTCCACTATAATCTGTTGAAAACGTCTGGCTAAAGCCCCGTCTTTCTGAAAATATTTCTTATAATCATCTAGCGTAGTTGCGCCAATACACCTTAAATCACTTCTTGCCAAAAACGGTTTCAGAATATTAGAGGCATCAAGCGCTCCTCCTGCAGCAGAACCAGCCCCAATAAGTGTATGTATTTCATCTATAAATAAAATACAATCAGTGGCCTCCTGTATCTCCCTGATAAGCGCCTGTATACGTTCTTCAAATTCTCCCCTATACTTAGTTCCCGCAACCAAACTAGACAAACTTAAAGAATAAACCTTATGGCCAATTAATTGTTTAGGTACTGTCCCGCTAACGATTCTTTGGGAAAGACCCTCCACAATTGCGGTTTTGCCAACGCCGGGATCACCTAACAAGATAGGATTATTCTTCTGTCTTCTGCACAGTATCGTTATGGCCATTTCTATTTCTTTTTCTCTTGCAATAATAGGATCTAGCTCATTCTTTTTGGCCTGTTGAGTGACATCTATACAAAAATTAGCAAGCGGCCTACCCGAATAATCACCAGAACTTCTTCTAGTTTCTACTGGCTCCTTTTCCTTGGTCAAATTATCAATAAATTTAGGGATTGTTACTCCTTCTAATTCAAAAAGTTTAGACATAAATGTAGAAGATTGCAATAAGGCCAAAAACACATGATGAATACATATTCTTTCGCTAGTAACAACTTCTGTTCTAAATTTATCAGCTAATTTACAGGCTTCTACTACCTGTTTTGAAATTTTAAGATCTTCAAAATTCGGAGTACCAATCTCATTATCTGTTATTTTAGAAGCCAGCTCTTTTTTAAGACTTTTAAGACATTTATCTAAATTTACCCGAAGATTCATTAATGTGGTTGTTACCCGATTTTCTCCAACGGTTAATATTCCAATCATAAAAGATTCGGGATAAATACAATCAACCTTGGCATTAACACTAGCGGCTTTAGCATAAATAACAACTTGCATAACTGGTTTGTCAAATTTTTCATACAATTTTTTATCTTTGTCCATATTTATCCCTTCTCAGCGCCCAATTAATTTAACTGCAAAATTCGTTTTCTTCGGTTTTATAGTTTAAAAAGTTTACAATTTCTTTTTTATTTTTACCTGTCAATTCTGAATACAGTTTCGCCACATAATTTTTAAATCGTTTATTTAAATCTGGGTAACGAGCAATAGCAATTTGCCCCTTATTGTTTATCCTGACAATTTCTCTACCTCTCGAATCTTTTATAAGTAAATTTTTCATAATTCCAAAAGACTAATGGCGTTAAAATCAGAGGGTATAAATTCTTTTTCTCCTATTTCAACTATTTCCATCAATTTATTTACTATTGTATTTTTATCCAATTCCCCTCTATCCCTGCAAACCGCTATTTCTAATGAACTTAATAGTTTGCTAATTTCATTATCGTCATAGAAATTTAATAACCTTACTTTTTTAATCATTTCTCTTAATTTCTTAGTATGTCTTTCTGTTATTTCTCCCGATATTCCCTGCTGCTGTAAGGAGTGCAAGACGGCATCGCACAGTTCCGAAACGTACCTTCTCATACTAACAACCGTAGATTCGAGAAAACCATCAATTAGTTCTTTTTTTCGTTGAATATATTCTTCAGAAATTTTTTGTCTAGTTTCTTTTTCCAGATCGTTATTAAATTGATCCATTTCAATTTGCCTTTTAACCTGTTCCGCCCTAGCTATATTTTCTTGTATAAATGACGGCATTGGTATTATAAAATAAGTAGTATCGAATTTAAAACTTTCGACAATATCTACTTGAGATGGAATCTTGGCGGCTATTTTATCTACGAAATCAGATATAAATGCCACTGTCGGTTCGCCCCCATTCGGATATAATCTAAACCAAACATCTTTAGCCATTTTTTTATACTCTTCTTTAATCAAATTTACTATCTCATTATATTGATGACCGATAGCCTTAGCATTTTCCAGAAATTCCTGACGAGCTATTTGGTTTTCCTGTTCCCATGACTTATAAGCCTTAAATGGAACAAACCTTCCCCAAACCGTATCAAAACTATGGTTTTCCAATACTATTCTAGCTCTTCTTTCTGAATGTTCAATGTTTTTTATTACTTTTAGAGGTAATAATTTTTGCTTGCCCAACCTAATATATCCTTCCATAAAATCATAACTTTCATTACCAGCAAAACGTAACCCAAGAATTTCCGGGGTTAATTTAGCAGTAGCTCTCCATCTACTAATAGCAAGTTTAACAATTACACCTTGGCTCATTAGTGCTAATGCCCAGTCACTTTTTAACTGTTCTACGTCAATTTGTTTATCGTTTATATTTACTGTAGGCATCTTAAACAATCTTTTCTGTTCGACGGGCCTGCAAAGTTTGTATTATAACTTTCTCATTATTCTTTTTCATCATATCAGATAGAGCTCCAAATCGTCTCTTCATTAAGCTATTAGAAATTTCTTTTATGTCATCATCTTTAAGTTCTACTGGTATGCCCTTTTTAGACAAAGCATTGGCAATAAATCTAGCATAAGTTGATTTACCAGATGCTACGTGACCCAATACAGTTATTTTTACAGTATGATATTTATTCATGTTTGCTCCTTTGTTGTTTTATGTTTCTCTTGTACAATGTTCTTTAAACATCGGAATTAATCTTTCTGGGCAAATTTGGTTAACTGTAGCGTTGTTTGTTTTACCCGGCTCTCCAGCATATTTCTTGAGAAAAGCATAGTATAAACGATCATCATTGTAATCACACGTTTCCCGGTAAAGAACCGCACCACTTGTTCCAAATCTTCTACTGAAAATCATACAATTATTATCAACCATTTCATATGGAACTTTTCTACTTGGATCATCTCCTACTGATTCAAAATTGTCAACCCCTATGTATTCTTTTTCGCTTGCCCAAATCTTACGCCTACAATAAGCCCAACTCCTGCCCTTTACGAGAGCTAGCATATTTTTTAAGTGTTCTTTTTCATACCAAACATCGTCATCCATAAAAATTACGTATGGTGTTTTAGCGACCATTAAACCCACCGACCTCAAAGCACTGCCCGATGCTCGTCCCTGAACCATGTTTCCGGGAATTATTATACTGAATCTAGAATCAGAAGCAATGTCTTCAGGCTGTTTCACTCGCATTTCCGAATTAGGATAAAGAAAATCACCCTCTAGTTTGTCGTCCCATAAAAGTATATGTTCGTATAAAACGTCCTGCTTCTCTAGTGACTCTATTGCCCTAAACAAACTATTTTTTCCAGTAGTAGGAGTTATGATCGTTATATCTTTATTATTCACGATATTTGTCTTGTGTTTCTTCTAACGTAATTAATCTGTTTGGCGGTTAAGAATAGGCGAACAAATTCAAATTTAGCGCCCAATATTTTTTCAACATATCGCTTCTTTTTATTAATGTTTTTCCTATATTTCTTATACGCCATATGTCTATTGTCAAAACTAGTAATTTCGATATATTTATTTTCATTAGGAAAATAAAAGTCATATCTTCTTTTCCCTAGCCCTCTACCGTATATCTTATTGTGAAAAAATTTAATCTTTTTACTTTTATATTTTAAATAAAAATAAGCTTCGACTAAAGAATCGCAATGAGCTCCGCATTTTAAATTTATTCCCTTACAGAATGGACAACCAGCATATCTTCGGCTATAAACGGGCGTTGACCACCCATGTCCGTTAATACATTTCCACCATACTTTTATATGTGAATACGGAGACACATCGGATGGTTTGATATCGCCATTTTTGTTAAAATCCCACTCTTTAGATACATCGGGAAGCATAGACAATAAACAAGTGTCTTTTGTAACCCTATGGTGTGAACAAAATGGGCAGTTAGATCTACGACAATTGTTGGTTCTGCTATCTATAGTTGCTTGCCATTCATGTCCTACAGAACACTTCCACCATACTTTTTTTCCCGAACCAAAACTAATATCGTTAGGTTTTAATTTGCCATTTTTAGTTGGGTGCCATTGTTTTGCTATTTTTGGATTAACCGTCTGTAGAGATTTTTTCTTCGTAAATTTATTTCCCGCACAATAAGGACAACCACTATGATCAAAACTCCTATGAGAAACCCTTGCCCTCCATTCATGCCCATTTTTACATTCCCACCACACCGCTTTGCCCGAACCATATGTCACATTATATGGAGTCAGACTCCCATTTTTAGCGGGGTGCCATTGTTTTGCCAAATAAGAGCACTTGTTGGCAATACAATTTTTTTTGTCTTTATTTATTTTCATCAATCACGCTTTTATTTATATAATTATCTAAAATTCTTCTTAATATTTCAGAAAATGTAACGCCCTTCTCTTTTGCCTCTTTTTCCAATACCTCAATTTGTTTCTTGGTCAAATAAAAATCTTTTCTTATCATTTCTGTTTTATTTCTCATACGTATATTATACACATAACGAGCATGTAATTCCTTCTTTTATTTTTTCTCCAAATCAAAACCAGCGGGAGGAGGCATAGGATGTTGAGTTTTTGAGATTTTAAGATCCCACAGAGTATAATCCTTTTTACCGATATGATTTAATACTATACTTGTATCAGCGTAGATTTTCCCACCTATGGCTTTCCAGCGTTCACAAAAACTCCAGTCTTCTGACAAATACTTCTTATGTACTTTAACTTCTTTGGTTTCTTCTGGAGATAAATCTTTTGACTCAAATTCATATAACATTGGTATGTATAAACCATAAATTATCTTTCCAGACGCATTATCGTCTCCATCGTATGCTAATTCCGGATAAGCCTCAATCATTTTTTCGACAGCGTTTCTTTTAATACACCAACAACCCGAAGACAACCATCTCATTTCTTTTAATCCGGTATCAAATTCTGGCTTTGAGCTATCCATAAGAATAGAAGAACACCTTCTTGCGTCTGGCTTTTTAATAGCATATAAACCTCCAACAAAGTCCAAATTATGACCTATTAATTTGGCAAAAATATTATTGTTGGGGTAAGCATTTAAAATTTCTATATCCGAATCTAGAGACATAAAATAATCACAGTCTTTATAATCATTTAAAAATACTGACATGTGAACATTTCTTACACGACTTATGAGACTGTCGTTTTCGTTAAAATAAACCCTTACCTTATATTGTGGACAGCTAAGAATAGCCTGATACATACTATATATGAACTTGAGCTCTGGCCGTCCAAGGATCGGTACTGACAAAAATATTTTAGGCATTATTTACCTCCAGCTAGTTTATTTTTTATTTCTATCATCTTCTTAATAATCAAATCAAAATCGTTAATCAGCTTATTAGATCGTACAAAACTATCTTTGCCACATGAAATAACGTCTAATTCAATTCCTGCCGCTTCATACATTCTCTTAGTGGCTGTCCAATCATACTTATCTGTATTTCCGACAATAGCAAAACCCATTACTACTTTTTTAATACCAGACTGGATAATAGCCCTAGTACATTCATCACAAGAATAATATCCTTTTTCGGAATATATACACATATGAGCACCTTCTAAGCTTATACCTCTTTTGGCCGCAAAGAAAATCGCATTACGTTCGGCGTGTTCTACGTATGGCCATTTTGTATCGTTTTTATTAGGCGCTTCTCTAACCCAAGGAAACAAGTCATCGGAACACCCTCTTACAAAGCCATTATATCCCATAACTAACGGGCTCATAGTTTCAGGATCATAAATGCAAACGCCATTTTGAGTACTGGGATCTTTACTCCGAAACGATTCAATAGCTGCCATACCTAAAAAACATGCATCCCAACCAATTACTTCTTTTCGTTTATCATCTTTCATTATTTCTCCTGTATCTTTTTAGATGCTTCGTAACCTACTGACTCGATAGTATCCACGTCAAGTTCATCTAATGCATTATTTAACTTTCTATAAGATTCTGCCACCCATATATTATACCGATTATAATCTTTTTTCAACAAATCTCTACATTGGCTTGAAGAACTGATATTGGCGAATTCAGCCCTTCTCTTAAGGCTAATTTTATTTTCGCCTTCTGTCAAATCTTTTGTCGCCAATTCATCGGAATCTTTTATTTCAAATTTTTTGCAGATAAATTCAATAGCATCATCCCTACTAAAACCATAATAAGCCATACAAAATGGTATGATGGTCCCGCTACATTCGCACCCAAAACAATGATACATCCAAACCCCATTATCATTTAAAGTAAGCCTAAAAGAGGGCTTATTTTCTTTATGATTCGGCATAGGACAGACAGTTGAAGCAGAAATATCTGACTCAAGCCAATTTAAACTACAACCTATTTCTGTTTCTAAAAATTCGGCCAAGTTGACTTTTCTGTTTATATATTTAACCAAACGTGCCGAATATTTACTTTTATTCCCATCCATTGCAACCATCCTTAACAATCAACATTATTAAATCAAATCTTCGTCCAGTGGATCATCTTCTATTGGATTTTCTTCTTTCTTCTCAACATTATTAGTGTTTAAATTTTCTGAAGAAACGGTCATTTGGGTAGTGGTTGTAGTAGTGCTAGCATCTTCGGATATTTGAGCCTGTTCTTTTTTAGATTTTTTCTTTTTGGGTTCTTTTTCTTGTTCCTTACCCTCAATTTCCTTAAAAAGAGCATCTTCTGACGCCAAATCCTCTTCCGTTTCATTGTTATCATACAAATATTTATCTACCGCTTTGACTTGTTCCGCACCATATTGTGGATCAGAAATTCTACATAATCTACCTTCGAAATCTAAGGCAATAGTTTTTGATTTTTCGTCATCTCTTGCTTTACTGGGAGAAACAAACATTTTCGTCGCAGGGGTATCTCCATTTAATACAACTCCTATCGCATTATCGGCATCAGCTATAACCTGCTGTGATCCCGCATAATCTTCAGTGTTAACCGATACCTCCTTAAGTTGAGTCTCATTAGTAACTTTTTTGGCTTTATTACGAATTTCTTTGGTGGCAGAGTTTTTTAATTGAAGCGCAGTAAAAAGAACTATATTATGAGTTCTTCCATAGGCCATTAATCTTTTATGAACATTTGCCAAATCTATATCATACCTGCCAACCGTATGCGTTTCTACTCCTATAACCTGAAGATAATCAACAATTAGAACGTCTACTGGCTGTCTATTGCGCAACTTATCAACTTCGTAAATAATTTTAGTCAAAGTTGTGTTTTGAACAAATTGCAAACAATGAAGATTGGGATTTGTCTTTTCGAGATCTTTGGCCGCTTCCTGCAATTTATTATACCAATAATCTGTGAGTCCAAATTCCGTAGTACCACCAATTTTAATTCTGTTATAATCTGTAAGGGCATGCAGGGACAACAATCTTCTAAAGAAAACTTCTGCTTTCTTTTCCAAACTGACATAAACAACATTATATCCCATTTTGGCCATATTATATGCAAAATTCATTAATAGCGTAGTTTTGCCGCCGCCAATTAATCCGCTTATAACGGTATAAGAGCCTCTTTCGAATCCATTATACATATGATCAATGCCCTTAATACCACAGATGATAACATCTTTTCTTTCGGGATTAATTCTTCTATCTTCAATATAAGCCATTGCATTTTTAACGCCTTCCGAAAAGCCCATTGTCAGACTATATGGATCTGGGTTTAGATTATTTATGGAATTCATTTCAATCATAAATTTTCTAATCATTTCTCCGTGACCAGCAGTAGAATGAATGATTTTATCTCCCTTTTTCCACTGCTCATAAAATTGCCACACAAGATATCTGTCGTTTATATTAGCTCTCAAAAGCGTATAATCTTCGGGAGAAGCATCGGGCCTGTTCCATATTTTATCCCAATTATTTTTACAAGCGGCCTTATCAACTTCACTAAGGGTTTCTTGCATATCTACAAGACTATCCATTGCGCTTCTAGTAAGAACCGAATTATATTTGAGATAATTTTTATATATCATGTTATACAAAAAATTATTTCTGGGAATAAGAAAATGTCCCGGCCCAGTACTTTCTGTAGGCTTAATACCAAAGGCTATCGCAGAGGCTAAAAGTTCCTTATCCCTTAATAGTATATTCAAGAAACGTGGTTCTTCTTTTTCAGCCATTTTCATTATTTCTTCATTTGGAAGTACGTTTTCCGACATATTAACCATTCCTTTTAGAGCCTATTTTTTTACCCTAATTCTAAGTATTTCATTTGTTGTTTGATGCGATATTGCTACGCTCCATAAATATCTTCCACAATCAGCGGCCAATTCTCCGTCAGCAGCTCTTTCTATTTCATTTTTTTCTACTATTGGAAGTGTGCAAGATACAATGGTTGGTTTATTAAAATTTATTCTATGTTCAAGTACTTCGTCAAAAAACTCTTTAGATTCAAAATGGGGTCTAAAAACTCTTCTGTCAAATTCGCCAATAAAAAGAACTCCATATTCTTTTAATTGATCGGCAAGATCGTTTCTGGTAATTTCTTCAACAGAACCAAAAGTTTGAAACTTATGAATTAATTCTCCGCAACTACAATACATTCCGGTTCTATCATAAGCTATCATTCTAAACAACAATGCATAACCAGCTTTTCCTCTTACAGTATAATCTCCTCCGTCTATAGTAATAAATTTTCTACCTGTTAAAAACGATGGATTATTATAAACAGAATTCGCAAACCTTTTTGTTTCATCTTTTCCGCTATAAAATTCTGGAGCCAAAAAATCTAAAAAAGTATCTTCTTTAATTCTTAGACTATCTAGCGGGATATTAGCTGCCTTAGCCCTATTAATTGTCGCTAAGGCTAATTGTCTAGCCCTTCTTATTTTTTCTATTTCAATATTGTCCATAAATAATCTCCAATTTTATTATACAAAACTTATTGTTCAACGCAAAAGATTTTATTGAACGGTTCTAACGTTTCCATAAACGCATTCATCCCTACATACTTGGGTTTCATGGCTTTAGCGCCCTTAAGCTTTTGATCAAAAAAATACTTAATCCATGCCCTAATAAATATTTTATCAGCTTTTCCCATAATTATAAGCTTATCTAATATTTGAGCGGCTATCGGAGCATCTAGTTCAAAATTTTCAAATTTTACTCTTCCCCCCGTAGCAGACATTATACATTGCCTATAATAGACCACAAAATCCTTTGCGTTCTGTAATGGATTTATCTCTTCGTTAAATCTGAGCGCCTCTGGTTGTGCTGGAGGCCTAATTACAGTATCAGTTACTTCAACGTTAACCATCTTAGGTTTTCTTCCTCTTCGCTTTTTGGCTATAATTGGTTTTTGAGGAGTTAATTCTTCCGCCAATGTTTTTTCGGCATTTTGAGCTTCACCTAATTGGGTTTCTATTTCTTTGCTTTTATTTTTTTTCATATCTTCTGCCTCCGCTAAAGTAAGATCTTTTTCGAATGTTGTCCTAACACTAAGAGGTAAACGATCATCATAATCTTGCTTAGTAATTAAGCCGTCGAAATCTCCCATCGTTTTTAATACCCCCTTTAAATACAAAATATATTCGCTGAGACTTTGTTTGCCGTCCCACAAATTAATTTTTGAAGATACTGAAGGATTCGTTTTTCCTATCATTCTTTTACTAAGAAATTTACAAAACGACCTTTCAATTCCCAAAACGTCAATTTTTTTATTCTCTTTAGCAACAAATCTTGCCATCGCTTTTGTCATATATCCAGAAAGAGCAACTATCTTTTTGATTGTTTTAGGAATAACATATCCTGACTTATTATATAGTTTCCAACTGCCAGTTTCTCTCTCCATAATATACATAGGTATGCCCTCATAATTCCAATAATAATGGACATTCATAGCATCAAGATCCCTTATTTTTTTAAGATAGTTAGAGATATCATTTTTGGGTTTTGATTTTCCGTTTGCATACCTAAGACAATTACAATCCATGAGCAATACTTCAATAGGCGTATAGGCATCATTGTATATTCTGTTAGCCTCTCCTTTTTTGGTTCCTTCGTCTTTGCCATTTTTTCTATTTCTTATTATTGCCCAGAATAGATCTTCGGCAACACACCTTAAGCGAGAAGGTAGCCCACGATAACAAGAAAATATCTGGAAATTAACTAGCTTAAAACTGGATCTAAATTCTGTCAGACCGTTCCTAACTCTGTTAACAATTTCTGGACTGATTTCGTCGATATTCATAGAATTACATTCAATCGTTTTATTATATTATACAGATTTTAACTAAAAAGATCATATTGTTGATTTTCTATTATACAATATGAATTAAGAAACAGCGTTTTTTTTCAAAATTCTATAAACGCTATCTCTAGAACATCCCGCTTCCTTCGATATATTTTTTAAGTTTTTGCCTTCTTTTTTTAAGTTCAATATTTTTTGAATGTCAACTCTTCTCGAAGGAATAATTACACCATTTCTTTTAAGAATTCTATATACGCCAACGTCGCTGTATCCTACTTGTCTCATAATATCACAAACAGATTTTTTATTCCTATACATATCAACAACATCCATTTCTTTAATCTTATTTTTTTCCCTCATCAACTGAATTTCGGGAGATCGAGATAATATACGGCTGACAGTTGTTAGGTGACATCCCATTTCTTTTGCGATATCACCATTCCTTTTGCCCTGTTTTTTTAAAAAAACAACCCTATCATAATCTAAAGTAATTTTACCATTAAAATTGTTTTTCTTTAAATATTTTTTAATAGTCCTATCTGTAATTTCCATAATATCCGCAATTTCCCTAATACTTTTGCCAGATTTTCTTAGTTTAAGTATTTGTTTTTCGTTTATCCTGTTTAAATAACCATTAACATAGTTATTTCCTCTTCGTATACTTTCCCTAACCGTATCGACACCACAATGTATTATTTTAGAAATTTTCAAATAAGTCAGCCCCTTCTTCGCCATTTGTTTAATTTTCTCTTTTTCAATAACGCTCAACTGGTGTCTTTTTTCTTTATAGATAATTATCTTTTTATAAATCTGTTCTTTTAGAGAATTAAATCTTTGGATGTCAGTATGTTCCTTTTGATGACAATTTTCGCACAAAACAATACATTTATCCATTTCTAACATAACTTCTTCGATAGATAAACCCATTTCGCCCCTAGTGTAATTACATTTCTCACTTAACCACATATTGCTTTTATCTTCTTTAATATGATGAAAACTTAGACTAGAATTACTTTTCCCAATATAACCACATTGACAACATTTTTTCGATCCTTTAATGCCTAGTAGTCTATCTTTAATACCAGAATCATTAGGAAAATGCGTTTCCTGATGACAATTATAACATAATAACTTGCATTTTTTAACTTCGCCTTCTATATCTCCCCATCTTTTTTCCAAAATAGCACTAATATTATTTTTTTTCTGTTTTTCATCCACATGATGAAAAACTAAATGAAAAATATCTATATCGCCGCAATTAGAACATTTTCCTCCTAATAAATTGATTGCTCTAATTTTTTTAGCCATTCGTAGTATATACACATTATCTTTCACAAAATTTTTATTCATTATGCCATCTCCTTTGTCTTATTACTTCAAAGATGGCACAATAAATTCCTTCTAATTTGTAAATATATTTTCATCGTTATTTTTTATTCCCAATATTTCATCAATTTCGTTAAAAATGAAATTCTGGCCATTAGAATTAATTATAACAAATTCGGGTTCCTTTTTAAGAATAGATCTTATTTTTTTTGCATGTTTGTCCAAATATTTAGCACTATGCTCATAAACAATAACAATCGATTTTTCTTTAACCTTAATCGCCTTTTTGTCTTTTCTTAAACAACGTCCTATTCTCTGACTAATTCTTGTGACAGATTTTCCTCCGCCAGCCATAACAACGGAATCAAGTCCCCTTACGTCAGCACCTTCATCCATAAGGCTCGTGGCAATTAGCGTAATTTTTCCAGCCCTTAAATCATTGATATATTGTAATCTTTTTTCAGAACTCAACTTCCCCGTTATAAACTCTGAATTAGGTATAAGTTTTTTTAAGTAATCTCCTTGTTTATATTGCTGAACTAGCACTAAAACGCTTAATCCTCTATTAACAAGATGATTAACCGTTTCCGCAACATGATTATTAAATTTTTCGTTTTTGACTATACAATTTTCATATATCTTTTGATAAGAATGGAAAACAGTTGGATTGTTTATAGGTTCCATAAAAATATATGGTCTAACCAAGTCCCCCTGCTTGATTAAGTAACTAGCGTTCACGGATACCACCTTAGACCCAAACATTGCCTGTATCATTATATCGTCACCGCCCTCTCTTTTGGGAGTAGCAGATCCACCATATCTCCAATAAGCATTTGGAGAAGCCAATAAAACCTCCTTTGCCGTCCGACTTGCAACATGGTGACATTCGTCTAGGTATACTCCCTTAGCCATCTGAATTAGTTTTCTTATCTTTGCTGCCTTTTCCGCATTCTCAATTCCCTTTTCATCCCATTCGTCTTCGTCATCAAAAGAATAATCGCTAATTTTAAATTTGGAATTGCCCATATTTAATGCCAGTATAGCCGTTTGAATAGTGCATACAGATATTTTTTTAATGTCTGCTTCCCCATCTCCTATTTTTCCGATAGGTTGATTTAAACATTTTGTCATAACGCCATGAGCCTGTTCCATAAGGTCTTTTGTCAAAACATAAAAAATAAACGGATATGTTTTAATTTTAGCTATGAGTCTTGTCACTATCAAGGTTTTTCCGCCACCTGTGGAAACATCTAAAACTCCTCTGGTAAATTGATAGGCTCTATTTATAGTAAAATTCTGATAATCTCTGTTCTCGAAATCCTCAGGCGGAATAAATGTTAATTCTGGATAGTTTATATCAGGTTTTTGTCTTTCATCTATCAGCTCAAAAGGAACATTATGTTTTTTGAATAAATCCCTGACTATGGCTAATAAACCAGTATAAAAAGATTGTCCTTTAAATCTATAATATAAACGTACCACTCCATCCCACTGTTTACTTTTAACAGAGGGTATAAATCTAGCTCCCTGTAATTTATAAGAAAGAATATTATCTAGTTCTTTCTGAATCTCGTCCGGGAGAAAACCAACTATTTTAGAATAAATATTCCCAATTATTACTTTAACCATATTAGCCTCTAAGACATTATACAGATTATTTAGATTCTGTATGGGATGATATCAGGTTCATTCTGGAATGACATTTAGGGCATTTCCTGTCTTCGTTTTGTTCATCTTTGGCCATTTCAGTATGACCACAACTATTGCATACATATACGAAGGATGATATCAGCGTCTTAGAGTTACATGTTCCCTTTTTGAACAAACTCATAACTCTTTATCTCCTTATCTTTACCTATCATTTTGTTCACTACATTATTATAATTTGTCTTATACATGTCCTCTTCTATCATGGGCTTGCTTTTTGGGGCCTTTTCTCCGGTCAATAATGGAATAACGTCTACTACGGTTTCAATCTCTTGTCGGAAATAAACAGTATCCATCTTTTGGCATTTATCGCATATAACCTCTACCGCCAAATCACCCATATTCCTTGTATTAAATTTCATGGTGATAGATCGAACGGATCTTATTGGCAAGTCACAATTACAAAAGGGGCATTTTATGTTGGCCCATTTAGGTATTCCCATTTTTTTTAACTCTTCTTCGTGAAAAGCATAAATAGGATCTGACATTTCTTGTTCTTCCCAACAATTACTTATCATTGGTTTTCTCCGATTCCGTCCCTAATAAATCTTGTCTGTGTTTACTAAGAATGCCAATAAGACGGCAGCACTCCCTATGCGCCCCTATAATTTGTCCACTACGTAATTGACCTTCTATTTTTACCAGACTATTAATAACCCTCTCTAATGAATTTACGTCATCTAACAATGTACTCATATTATATCTCCTTCTCTAATTCAACCATTGCTTCCTTTACTAGTTCCGAAAAGTTTAGGGCGATAGGATAATTATATGTCGTTATTTCTCCGCCCACTTTGTTTCTTATTATTTCGTCGTAAGATTTACCAAGCATAAATTCGAACTTAATTTGATTTCTGTGTGCAAGTTTTTCGCTGGGATCGGAAAAATATAAATGCCAATATTTATATCCTTGATCTCTCTCCTTGCTATATTTATTTTGATATTTGGGGTTTTTAATCTCATAAATATAATGACTGTATTCATGTATTAAAATTTCAGCTTGATCTGCGTAGGATGGATATGTGAAAGAATCCAAAAGGATAATTGGAGGCGTAACAAATATATCTTTGGTTAATTTAAATGGTAATTTTATTTTATTTTTTTCAAATGATTTTTTACTCATAAAACCGCCATGGACCCCTTTTCCTAAAATTCGTTCTATAGGACCAATTACAACCTTAAGATCATCAAATAACATGTCGTATTTTTGACACAGATTTTTAATTATATCAGAAGAGTAATAATAATCAGATACCTTTTTAATAACAAAGAAGTTTGGATCAACAGCATTGAGTCCATTAGCAATAGCACCATTTCTAAATTTTAAAATTTTAGGCAGATCTTTACCAATGTCGTTTTTAATAGCCTGTTCAATCATCACAAGTTGGGTTTTATGTTCAAGTATGTCTCTACACATTCGACTACCAGTTTTTACATCTATAACATTATCGACAGGATTATATTTACAAATAAAGGGATAATTCTTGGCCTTTAAAACTTCCTCACATACAAGCGGGGAAATAAAAACTGGTGATTTAATCAAAATATAAGAACTCTTGGGGTCATAGTTCAAAATAAGGAAATTTTGATACTGTTTCTCTTTATCTATTATTCCGGTCTTTTTATTCGCAATAGAGAATAATCTTAACGGAAAATCAGAATCAATTTTAAACGCCATATAGTAAGGAACCGAAGCGGGGTTACCATATCCTTCTTTTTCTAAAGACGTAGCAACCGTTGTTAATAAATCTATCGCCGTGATTAGTTCTCCAAATTCTTTAACCTTATCCCTTAACATATGGCTACAAACTTCTTCGAACGGCCAGCCCAGATATAAGTACCTGTTAATGGCATAAAGATCTGCAAATTGAGATACCTGATTTCTGTCCATCTTTATATTTTTAGAATATAAATGATCTCTATATCCACTTAAAACCACGGATTCCTTCTCAGTGGCCGACGGCGTTTCTTTTTTCTTGGTTTTAGAAATATCTATAAGAATAAATGGCGTTTTAAGAGTTAATAATGTTACTGGATTTTCTATTTTTCTACCATATATGTCGATCTCTTCAATGAATGCAATAGAGTTACAATCCGAAATGCCAACATAACCACCCATAAACTCTTCATTAGTTTGATATCTTGAAGGCAAAAGTTTTAGCGTTGTAGGCATTCTAGAAAGGTATGCTTCTATAACTGGCAAATTTTCAAAATCAGTATCGCCATGATGTTTAATTATAATTTCCTTAGCCTGATCAAAACTATCAATAGATCTTACCCTCAATGAACTGAATGGACTTCCCTTGATTAAAATGCCAAATTTGTATCCACTTTCAAAATCTTTAGATATTCTAAATTTTGCGACATTAAGTAACGTTTTTAATGTTTCTTCGCTAAAACCAGAAGCATTGGGAAGATAAAGAATTCTTGAATCAACATCAAAACAAACATGGAGAATTTGCCCCCTGATTTGTTCTTTAAATTGTTTTTCCATCAGGATCTTAGCCGTTGATGCGTTCATGGTAATAGGAGAACGCACAACCTTAGGTATTTTATCTCCAAACGAAGGAATAACAAAATAATTTATAATCTTGTTTCGTAAATTCATAAATATATGATAGCTTAAAACGTTTTTTTTACAAGACCAATTAAAACGTATAATTAATCTCTGCTTTATAAGGTGGTGCTTTCCAAGACTCTAGGTTTTTCGGTCTATAAGTTTTATTATTGATAATACATGTATTGTTAATAATTGCTATCGTAGTAGGCCAGCTTTTACCCATAAAATGATTGCACAATCCGAATCCGTGTATCCAATTAGAAGCATCTGGCTCATTATAATCTTGATCTAGACAACCCGTTAAACCGATACTATAACATCCCAACCTTATTTCAGGACGATGAATGTGACCGATAAAAACATCTCTTCCAAATGTTCTTGCGGCTTTTTCCATTTTAGAACCACCTATTTGCCCGAACATTTTCATTTCTCCATGAATAAATTTTGAAGAATCGATCCTTAAAACATTTTTAAGAGGAATAAGCTTATATCCTAATCCTTCTAGATTACAAATAAATTTAAAATCAAGATATTTTCCGAATTGAGGGAATTTGGCCACAAAATCGTTAGCAAATCTCTCATGGTTTCCGCATATAAGATAAGATTCTTTTGCCCATGTTGCCGTTCTTTTCAACACATAATGAGTTTGGGCGGCTTCATCCAAAATCTTTTTATCCATAATTACTCCACCCTTATCCATGACATGATGGTTTAGAGATGAGTAATTAAAGGTGTCGCCCACATTGACCTGTATGTCGGGTTTATAATCATGACAAACCTGTTCTTGAATATCTAATATGTTTATATCGTGTTTGTCGCAGTGCATATCTCCATTGACAAAAATCTTTTTATCTGGTTTAAAAACGCCAGTCGAAGTGATCATTTTGTCAAATATAGACGTTGTAAATCCCTTGGTCGTTTCTTTAATAGGACAAGGAATAAGGGTATAGGTTCCGTCTTTATTTACCTGTAATATTATCATTCCCCTTTCCCAATATTTATTAGTGTGTCTCATCCTTCTATATTTGCTAAAACCTTCATGATTAGCTTGTTTAATAACTTTGCCATCTTGAAAATCTATCTGCTTGATTGTCCTAGGAACATGATTTTCACAAAGACAGCCGGGAGAAGCATAAAAAGACGCTCCCTCACTGCAACAACGAGAAGAAAATTCTATCCTATGACAGTTAACTATCGCCTTTTCGCCAAATATTTGGGTATCAAGACTGCTTATTGGCGTCTTCACATAATCACTCACAATATCCTGATTTACAATAAAAAGTTCTTCATTAACACTTATGGCTTCTCTCACTATGTCATAATGGAATTTGTATGAAGATCTTTGTTCCTGAACAATTTTAAGTTCTTCCATTTTTGCCAGAATAATCAGGTTATCAAAATTGCCCCAATCATAGCTGATATCATTTTCATCATCTAGCATGTGCCCGATATGAATTATATTCTTGGGCTTTAAAAATTCATTAACTTCTTTTAATAAGTCAAACATCTTTCTTCCAGTATGTTTACCATGGGAATCACCAACAATTACATATGTTCCAGCGGATAACTTGATACTTTCGGGATTGCCATACCCCAACACAATTAGTTCTTTTTTAGCTCTTTCTTTTAACTCTGAGAAAGAAATAATTAATTGAGATTTTTCTAGATTAACCTTCTCTAAAAAATCTTTTTCTTTAATAGATTCTATTCTTTCAAAATCAAATCTGCAAACTTGCAAAAGGGCGTTGGTATATTGATCCAATTTGATTTTGTATTTTTCTTCGTCGTTTTTGTTCGATGTTTCGGGCTCAGCTTTTTGAATTTCTCTCCATGCCTTCCAATCAGTATGTTGTGCCTGACTTTCAACAGAAGTAAAGGTTCTATTTAGTTTTTCGGCAATAAAATCATAGTTTTGTCCCGCTTGAAGAAAAGCGTCTAGTTGTATCATTTCTTCGTTTGTCCATCTACGAGAAACGACATTTAAAGAATATTTTTGAGGATTTTGCAAAAATTGCGGCCAGTTAATTCTTCCGTACTTTCTTTCTATGGCCTTCCAGCTCTTAGTTTTAATGGCTTGGGCGATTTCCACCCAATTCTTGCCTTGTTTTCTTAGATTATAAATATTTGTTAAATCTTTGATGGACCATTCAGAACTACCTTTTTGCATAAATGTCTCCTTTTTACTTCAATATGAATATATTATACATAAATAACAATCAACCTACGTTATAAATTTCTTTAATTCTTTTAGATACTCTTTCTGCTGTTTTATCCCAAGTATATTTTTCAAAAACAAGTTGTTTTAATTTTTTAGCCCTTTTTAAAGCCTGATCATAATTATTTATAACATAATGCATATGTTTTACAGCCTGTTCTATTTGGTCATTGCCCAATTTAGGGAAAAGTTGACCATGATAATATCCGCTTATCCAATGCATTTCTGGGCTACACATTTCTTTCTCATTAGTAGTGATCATAAAAGAATTATCTTCTGTTAAGTATTCTCCCATTCCGGTATTATTGCACGAAATAACTGGCAAGCCACACGCAGCGGCCTCTATCTGTGGCAAAGAAAAACCCTCCCCTCTGGAAGTATGTAAAAAAACATGCCCCATTTTATATAAGGAGGGCATATCAAGTTCTGGAGTAACCCCCGGAACAAAAAGTATTTGTGGATAATTAGAACTTCTAATTGTACTTGCATATTTTCTTGCGTCAGCCACAACCACATCGGGACCAACATGTGTTGAAGCTATTATAAGCGCAACATTATCTTTGTCACTAAAAGCTTTAACAAATGATTTGAGTAAAACATCTATACCCTTTCTAAAACTCCATCCAAAAACTGTAAAAAATCTAAAAGAATTTATTCCCTTAGAAGCCGATTTACCTAAAATATCACACAATCCAGCCCTATTAACTGTTCCATTTTCAATCGATTGAGTGTTTCCATAAACAACTTCATCTATTCCTAATGGCATTAATAAAATTGGTTTTTTAACTCCACCTTCTTCAAACAATTTTTTATTATGAGATGAAGGCACCCACACTTCGTCAGAATACCTATTACACAAATCTCTAAACGCAGGATGTAATGTTTCTGTTTCCATCATTGTATAAAAGATACTTCTTCCATTATGCGAAGGATGGGGATGTGGGCCAAATCCATACACTTTGGGATATCTCTTAATTCTTCTAAAATCAAATGAAGCATGCCTGTGAACATAATATTGTCCAAGAGAAGAAATCTGAGGAAGAGAGGGCATGATTTCAGCTCTTGTAATTACATGATAGTTATGTAATCTAAATACAATAGATCTATTCATACATCCATAACCACCAGCATCAACAAATGTTCCCCACCAAGAAACTGGCATAATCCTTTCAGAAAAATATTCCAAATCTTTTAAGGATTCAGAAATGTATGGATGAGTATAAGAAGAGCCAATCCACATTTTAATCATGTCATATCCCATAGAAGATCTCAATGTTCTTGGCATGATTCGAGACAACTTAAGTCTATTTTCTTCATTTTTTTTATCTTGCAAACATCTTTTTTCGTCTTCGGTTCTACGATAAACTTCCTTCTTGTTATAAATTAAAACTTCGGGATTTTTTTCGTTATCCAGTTTAACCCTAAGATTTATTAGATTATAATCAATTTTTTGGTCGATTTGCCACAATGACAAATTCTCAAATCTATTGGGAAACATTTGTTTAAGGATATCTGAATCCGACATCTTAGTAAGTTTATTGTCAAAAGACGATACGACCTTAAGGGTCTTTTTATCAAATACGATGTTCATAATTAAACGGCGCTATATTCAAATTCGATATATCCTACATCTATCGGAATATGTTCGTATGTTACAACAAATCCCGTCGTAGTATAGCTAGAAACATAAATACGAGGCAGGTTATTTCCTACGGGAGTCTCTTCTGAAGAAGATGACGAACTGGAACTTTCTTCTTCGTATGCGGATAAGGGAAGAGTCGCAAAAGATACTCTAGCCCTCATAACAGGAAATCCGGTAACGACTGTTAACGTTCCATCGCCGCTACAAGCATATGACACCTTGCCAGTGTACATATAGTTATCAGAAAGTCTTAAGTCATATCTTCGCTGCATAATTATATCCTCTCATTCAATGGAGCATGTATTATATTTCCTTGAAGATCTGTGGGAATCCTCTTGGCAATATTATACAAAACTCCTATATAATCTATTAAAATTGCCTCTGGCCCGTAATTAGTTACATCGCATAAAATACGAAAAACCGGATCAAAATTAATACACAAAACAAATCTGTCTGTTTTATTTTGAATATTATAAAAGGTTATCGTCCCATCTTTATAATTGGCGGCATAACTACCGGGATCTACTAATTCTCCTATAGGAGTCGAAGAAATACGATAAATTTGTATAACGGCATCCTTGGGCCAACCCCCATTTATTGCTGTATATTTTTGATAATTTTGAGTTAAAAATAATTCGTTATATCTGTCTAAAATAATAGTATGTCTATCCGGTGTTATCATTGGTCTGGTCACGGAATAATAATCTTCTGGTTCTACCGTATCAAATTGAGTATATCCATAATTAATAGTAGAAGTAGATGGTATGGTTGCCTTATGGGTGATATGGATTGATGCCAAATACTCATCGCTATCAATGTCTAAATCTACTGGCTGGAAAAAGACCATAAACGTTTGAGCCTTATAATAATATAATGTAATTCCAGCATAAATCTCTGGACTTTCAAAATCTTCATTACCATACAAATAAATTTGATACTGAAAATATCTTGCTTTAAACTTAAGATCCAAACTGAAGTCTTTGCTGACAGATGAAGGATACCATGCTGACCAAGAATTCCAATTGGCATCATCAGAGCTCAATCTATATCTAAATAAAACCCTAGCTCCGTAAGGTAGCAATAAACTTTCTAAAGAAATATTTGATGCTAGGTTTTCTTTACCTAGATCTATAGTGTTTGTATATACTCCGCTGTTTATACTGATCAATCCGGTACCTGCGATTTCTTGAACAAGATTTGTTATATCGGTATTGCTAGCGTTAATCAGATTATAACTTGTGCCACATGTTTCAAGAGCATATTTCTTCAATAATACGTCATCTGAGCCATAAGCATATCCAAATCGAACGGGAATTATCGGAACTTTGCATTTTCCATCAATAAAATTAGTGTTTGCTATGGCTTGATTAATACTATGTTCTGAAGTGTTTTCGTCTCCATCGGTCAATAAAAAGATTACTTTCTTAGCACTCTTCCAAGAAGGATTTTCGGTCTGATAATCATTAATTTTCTGAGCGGTTAATAATACTGCGTCATGTATTTGACTAGCCCCAATGGTATCAATTTTAGCTAAAGCAGATGATAGATATATGTCGTCCATTGTCGGTTCATTCAATAAATTGGTAATACTTGGCAACCATTGAAGATTAGATTGTACGATTATAACTTTTTCTATAGAACCATATAACTCTTCGGCATAAACAGTAGCCTTAATTTTAATATTCATGTATTCTCGAAGTTGTTGATTTTTTACCTCTAGTGTTTTTGAAACATCTTGGGGTTTATAAGCATATATTTCAAAAACGACACGAGTTCCATCAGAAACTGGTTTTTCTGGAACAATTATCCAATGACCCGGATAATCTTCTATGCTATACTCCGAAAATTTGGCCGAAACCACTATATTTATTGCTCTTTGAGTTTCCGTTACTTTTATAGCGGTAAAAGGATTTCCATTAACTTCCATAGTTAATAAAAGTTCTCTATTTTTAAGTTTAGAATATATCGTTAAGGTATTAAACATCATCCTGTTAACCACTGTTCCATTACTTAGAGTTATGGATCTTGGTACGGGCGTATCTACACTTTCGTCATAAGGAATAGCTCCTCCGGTAGGATCATAAAAAACATAACCATTAATAGCTATTTGTACGTTCGGATTTACCATAGGATTAAGCTTTGTAATGGCAACTGAACGTAATTGGTGAGTATGAGGTATATTTCCCGCTACAGCAGCAAGATAATTATTTATCATATGCACATGATCTTCGACATTTCCTTCTAACACTATTGTTTTATTAGTATATCCTTCTCCAAAAGCATTAACCTGACATGCATGGGTATGTTTACCACCAACAGTATAGATATCTGTTCGACTAAGTGAAGTTGCTACGGCTCCATTACTAAGAGAAACGTCGGGATGAGAACTAATAACCAAACAACTTCCACCTCTATTGTCAATTTTTACTTTATTGCCTGTACTTGAATCTTGAACATTTGCCTGCGAACACGTACCCGCTTCAAAAGTTACAGTAGGGAAATAAGAACCCGGAGAATTACCCAATATTGGTGTTCCTTCCCATGTTACTTCTGCAACAATATTGGGAGAATCCACGCCATCCCTTATAAATTCATTTTTATAGGATTCGATAGACAATGAAATCTGTAATGGTTCTTTAAAATAAATTTTAGGATAAGGAACAATCCATAACGAATTTCCTTCAGAATCAAGAACCATATATGGTTGATCAGCAGCTCCTACTGCTCTACGTAAAAATCTAGTGTCATTAGAATCTCTCGCCACATAATTAGAAGATATCACAATATTGTTTTCCCATGGAGGATTATCGGCATCCTCTTTTGTATTAGCTGGTGTCGGTGGTTGATTTCCTATGTTCTGATTAAATCCATAAGCCTTAACAATGGCTTTTCCATTACTCCAAATCGTGTTATATTGTATTTCAAAGAGAGACGTTTTTACTTTAATGGGTCTTGGTTGTACCCAAGTATATGGTTGCAAAGCATTTTGATCATATCCCATTAATCGATTTATACCATCCGTTCCTACGCATTTATTCCACGTAATATCTTGAATATCTTGTAATAAATCAGAATCGAACTCTACGTATTTTGTTACGTCACCATCTGCCCAATTAGAATTATTAAGTGGAGAACTAACATAAAAATATGCATCATAATTTTTTTCTGTTTCATCTTCTGGCATCTCCCCAGTCCATTCAATAATTCTTTTTACCGTTCTTTGATATCCCAAATAAGAAACGGATACAGATATGGTTTCATACTCACCGTTACACCTTGGACAAGAATCGTTACAAGTCATAGTTAAAGTATTGTGAGGCCCAAGCATTATTCCTCCAGCCCAACCCTTATCTGTTTTACTAACTGCAGGAATAGAAGCAGTAGAGGTGGGCGTAAACGTTACCACAACATTGTCATCAATAACACTTCCCTTCCATTTTATAGTCGAGCCAATTTCATATAAAGTATTTCCTCCAACCGCATAAATAGAAGAAGGAGTCACGACCCCCGTTTCAATAGGATTTGCAACAGCGATAAGGTCAGATCTTATTGATTCATATTGATTATTATCTCCGAAATAAATTGACGCCTGAATCATTAAGAGTGCAGAGATATCAGAAGAAGGAACACTAAACGAAGCTTTTCCATTGATAATGGGGATAGTCATATCCTGAATACTAGTATATTGTGTAGCTTTTGTCCATTGTTCGGGTTTCTTATACCATTCAAATGTTGCGCCTTCTATTTCTATGTCAGGATGTTGATCAGATGAATATATTGTTGCAATATCCTGTTTCATTTGCTGAAAGATAGAAGGTTCAGTAGGGGTCATGTTGGCATTTTCCTGAATCACATTAGAAAATGGGTTATTTTCTACTACCGTTCTCCACGCATTAATCTCGCTAACTGGTTGGATAACCGTTTGTACTCCAGAAACATTGGCCTGCACCTCAGGAGGAATCCAATTTAAATCCTGTCGAGATGTTTCTACTCCTTCTTCAACGACTAAAGATATATCAACCAAAGTATTACTATATATTCTAATCCTTAATTCTCCAGTTTGAACAAGAAGCCCCTTGTCGGTCACAACATAATCCATTTCGAAACCATTACCAGTGGCATAAACCCCATGAATTGTTTTTGTTGTGTATCCCCAGAAAAATCCAGTGCATTCTTCATCCTGTGAGGGCGCTTTAACTACATAAGATATATCAGTGCCAACATAATTAGTGTAAACGCTATAAGAAGGAGTAAAATAAACCGAAAAATCATTAAGATATTGTTGCGCAACAATATTTTGATTACTATCTTCTATAACAATAGATGGAGTTATAGTATATTCCTTAACCAAAACTTCGCTCGATACATTACTTGCCACTTGAGCAATATTAAATCCGTTAAACGTTTTGGGCACTAACTTTGTTGCATGACTAACCATTGAAGATTCCGCTGTGCCATTTTCCAAAAATACGGGATTTTCAATTTCATAATCTTCTCCCTGAGATAAAGATAGAGTTGTAGTGGTTGTAGTAGAAACACTATTTGCTAAATCGCCCTGATTTTGTTCTGATTGATCGACATAAGACGAAGGATTATCGGGGCGTAATTCTCTAGCAATTTCATCCTCTTTTTCTTTTAGAGTCTTTAGATTATCTTCTGTAATAGGAAGAACCCTAATAACCGCCTTTCCACTTATACTAGGAATATCATTGATGTTAGATTGAACATATTCATTGCCTATAAGATTTAATTCGTCATAAGTAGTTGTCGGAGGTAAAGGGGTTGGATCATACGGTGCCAATAATAAAGGATCTATACTTTTACCAGTATATATAGGAGTAACATCAATTAGTGACAAAGAAGACGGCAATAAATTAGCCTCAGACACATCGGAAGCTGCGTTAGAAAGATCTTCGGAAGTAGGAGCTAAAGTAATTTGGGCTTGATCAACCACATAAAAATTATAAATTGTGGCGTTTGCGATTTTGACATATTTATATCCCGTACTTATATCAGTTCCAACTTCCGTTATAGTAGTTAATTGTATTTGATTTCTATTATTCAATACGTTAATTTGGTCGTCTTTTTGAAATCCGGTAAGAGACGAAACAAATAACTGGGTAGTTCCCACTGGGGCATCCACTAAAAGAAACTGACTTGGGATTTCCTTGATACTTCCTTCCGCCTTATGGTCAACATAGAAAATAATTTTTGTTCCATCGGGGAAAGGATATCCATTAATATCAAAAACAGAAATGGGGAAAACTGCTGTTTCTCCCAACCAATAAATATTATAACTTTCCCAATCTTCGAACGGTTGAAAATCCCATTCTATCGTTAACCCGTTGATGGTCTGTAAGAAAAAGGTTATGTTTCTCGTAATTTCATAATCTTTTACTAACAATTCAGCATTAATGTTTAAAATTTTAGTTGCCTTATCAGTATTTGACTGTTGTATTATTCCTCCGCCATTGTCCCAATTGGATATATTATAAGTAGCTCCATCTGTTAATTCAAATATAGACGTGGTTGAAAAGACATTCGCAACCGTTTTTCCAAGAGAAGCAAATTTATTATCTATTAAATCAACGATTTCTCCTTGTTGAGCGATTGAAATGTTGTTCGTGTGAATAAAAATATCGCCTTTTAAGACATCATTTGATATTTTAGATATATCTAACAATGGAATAGATATTGGCCTCCTAAGTACAAGTTCGTCAGAGGCAATAAAATTTAAAGAAGACGTTCCATTAGGTCCGGTAGTCGTTCCTATGCTAAGCGGTATGTCTCCTCCGGGTATAATGGTTTGCCAATTATCCAAACTAACCGACTGAGTAATAGAATCTCCTATAACAATTTCTCCAATATTATATTGATGTTTGTTTTCAAAATTTTTAAAGCCATATGCAACTATTGAATCACTAATAGAACTTGCAACATAAGATACGTATGCAATACTACTATCTCCTGTCCCAGATTGTCTCGTTAATGTTCCAGAAGGAGGAACGTCTGAGCTTCCTAATCCACTACAAATTAACGTAGTTCCCAAATTAAGTGTTTCAGTTACCGTAAAAGCACAATTATTGGTTTCATATATGTCATTTTTAAATGCCGTAGCAGAAGAAACCTCGAATACATATGGCGTTCTCGTAGGACTAGTCAAATCTATCTTAATGGTCATAGGATTAGGAAGACCTGTCGTAATAGAATTGGTATTGGCCACTTGAGCACCAAATTTAACCATGTCAACTAGAACTTCTGCTGGATATTTTTGTTTAAATTTATCAATAACATCTTTAACGAATTCAACTCTCGTACCAAGACGATCATTCCACCCCATACTTCCACTAGAATCAATTACAAAAGATATTATCGTATTAGGATAATCTATGACTACTTTATCCGGAGAATATTGATAACTTCCCTTCACAAATTTAGTTCCGTCATTAATTCCTCCTAAGAGACTTTGGGTAATAACTTCTTGAGTAGCAGGAGGAGTTAATATTCTAAAATTAGTTAAATCATAAGCGTTAAAATTATCAATAATTCTTAATGCCCTAACAACTTTTTCCTGTTGAAACCAACTTAATCCATCACTGCTAATCCAAGCACTCACCTGAATAGCTTCGTTGTTGGGAGTATAACCCCAAAGTACATAATTATTTTCATCGCCGTTTTCTTGCCACATAACAAAAGATAAATATCTATTTGTTGGAGATGTGCCAGTTATATTAAAATTAAAAGCATACCATCCATCTCCATTAATATTAACACCTAATAATGTACTGGCAGCTATTAAATTAAGCGGTTGGCCTGAATCATTACAATTATAAAGATCCAAATGAAGGGTTAGAAGAGAAGACGTTCCGTATATGCCATACAAATAGCAGTATGCCTTACCTATACTATAAGTATCATCCGTTAAAGTAATTGTTTGAGCTAAACGATTCAATATGGTAGAAGAATTTACTGCCGACAAGCCCCAAATAAGAGGCTTTGTCTTATTCCATCCTCCTAAAGAACTAGAAGAACTCGTTGATACATTTCCTATACTTTCACTACTAGAGCTAAATGAATTTATACTACTTGAACTAGATGACAAACTAGAACTGGTTGAAAGACTTGAACGACTAGAAGTACTTGAAGAAGTCGAGCCAGAAGATGACGCCGAACTAAAAGAACTACTAGTATTACTTGAAAGAGAAAGACTAGAAGAAGATGAAGAATTGGATGATGAAGAACTACTAGAACTATTAAAAACACAACCTATCGTCACATAATCTGGATAATATACCGCAATACCATTCCAAACAACCGATCCGCTTATTCCACTACTATTTCGTTGCGTAAAAGTTATAATGCCTGCAGAGTCTTGACCTAAAGCAACTAAATCAGCGATTTCAAATGAATCTGTTTTATATAATCTAATTTGTTCTTGAGGAACAATATAATCAAATTGAACATATAATTTACAATCAGGAATATCTGTCTCGTAAACACCATTGACTATCCATGACGAGAAATTAGTACAAGCGGCACCACGACACAAATAATTAATACAACAATGGGAAGAACTCGAAGAACTTGAAGATTCAGAAGACGATGAGCTACTCAACGAGTTATAAGAGCTAGATGAACTTTCGGTAGAAGATGAACTCGAAGAACTTGAACTAAATTCAGTACAAGCCAAAATAGCAAAAGAAGGAAACAAAGCTGGGGTTCCATTCCATACAACAGTACCGCTTAAACCACTTAAATTAACAGCATGAAGGGTTATAGATCCCGCCACAAGCTTTTGTCCAACTGCAACTAAGTTAGAACGCAAAGAATCTTTATATAATTCGACCTGCTGATTTCCTCCCAAAACATCAAACGAAGCATATAATACACAATTGTCGGTATTATTTAAACACATGCCACTTAAAGTCCACGAGGTAAAATCCGAACAATGAGAGCCTTCGCAATATAAAATACTACAACATTTTGAACTGCTAGAACTACTACTAGAAGATGGCATAATTTTTCCTTATTTTAAACTTCGACAAATAAATTGCCGTCAGTTGCACCTACAATCATTTTATTATTATTCAAAATAGCCGCCGAAACACCATTTATTTCTTCAGATCCCTCAAGAAAATTATCTAAATCAACCGTTTCTTTCCACGTTGTTCCATTGTCGTAACTGTCATAAATTTTGCTATTAGAACCCATCGCTATAATCCTATTTACCTGATTCAATAAAACAGATGTATCGGTTATTAACGGCAATACCATGTGAGAATGTTGAGCAGGATAACCCCTGTCTAAATAATCAGATACAGAGATAACTTCTGTTTCGTTGTTTCTAATCTGATGTATATGTGTATTCGTAAAAGTATCTCTTAAAACCTTTATTTGGGCGTTTCTATCTTTAAAATATGTACGAGATAAAGTATTTCTAACTCTTATGGTTGTTGAATTAACTATTTGTTTGACATAATTAATTTCAGAAGATAATGTGTCGTCTTGAATACGTATTTTATCTCCAATTATAATTCCCGCAGTATTTTCTAATCCAACAATATCACTTCCCCTACCAGCCGTATTAATAAGCGCAACGTTTAGGACATCAAAATCATCATATGTAATACCAACGGTATAGCCGTAATTAGTTGCGTCTATCTCCCAATTCCAGCCCTCAGATATTAATGCGGGATCATGAACACTAAAATTCCAATTAGACGCCTGTTTGATTCTTACGGCAATACTCGTGGAATTATAGCCAATTACTTCAGATTCATATCTCATATTTATACTTTCAAGAGTCGTAAACACAATCTTAGCTCCATTAAATAAATCTCCCCTATATTGAACTATCGGAATATTAAAATTCTGTGTATCGGCAACATGTATAACTACGTAAGAAGCGTCTCGATACCCAAAAGAATCAATAACTCCACTTGTAATGGCATTAACTGTTTCCACGGAATGATAATGACCAGAATCAAGAGATGTGGTAAGATGACTAAACCCTCCTAACTGTTCAAATAGAGCTCCATTAATCTCAAAAGATTCCCCTGTCACAAAAGAAGTAGAATTTGCATCTTTCAGGGTTATACTATTATTTTCATTAGAATAAATAGGAAAATTAAGAGAATCCTCGTCAAGCGTTAAATTCAAATTGGCTAAAGCATTCTGTTTAATTTCTCTATCTAAACTGACCCACAATGTAACTCTTCCTGTTGAATCAAATACTTTAATATTTTGCCCTATCTGTAAAGGAGATGTCCCACCAATCAAAGTAGTGGTACTCGTAGTAGTGGCACTAATGGGCGCTGATTCTATTAAAGTAGAAGAAGGAATTATCGCCTCTTTTAAATCAATATAGGTTTGAGTATTCGTATCAATTGCATAGGTTTTATATTGATTTTCGCTCTTCGATGTTATCATTAATGAACCGCCGTTAAATTGATTAGCTAACACTGGTAAATTAAAATCAACAAATACTCTTGAGGCGTTTCCTAAAATTCTAACTTGTTTGCCAACATAAGCAGTTGTAATATATGGAGCACTTACTTCTACCGTATTTTCCTCTCCGGGAGAAATAGACGAATTAGTTAGTATTGTAGTTTTTTCCACAGGATTTGTATCGACAATATAAATTGTTTTTCCTTCCAAATCTTTATTTCTAATTACTGTATCCGCCACGATAGAAAGAATAGCGTTCCCAGTGGACGAATCTTGTTTGACATTAGCTATTATACCGGAAACGTCTATTTTTTTAACTATTCCATCAATATTGACTCCCATTATTGCTCCCACAGGATGGTCATTAGTAACCACACTATTAACATCTGTATATAATCCCCTATCTGTGCCAAAAAACAATGTCTGCTTAGATGTTTCAACCATGGCATTTATTTTGGTTGGATAAATTACAAAAGTATATATTCTATTAGGATTCGAGATTCTGTCTCTTGCTTCATTGCCATATATAATAATCTCGTCTTGGGAATCTTTTTTTACGTTTCCTATAACTTTTCCCGTAAACAAAGCCTCCGTGCTATTGGTTTCAAAAAGAGAAATAGTTTGTTGATCCAAAATAGCGTCTGCAAAAATAGGATCTTCCGGGAAAGTATATTTTACTATCAACATCGTATTATTAAAGTCGGTTAGTTCCGAAGATACAATAGTGCCAGCAATTATTTGAAACGATTTAAACATACTCCAATTTTGACCAATATCGTCACTTTTCAACAAATAATTTATAGGATTAAGTATATTTGTACCAGTCGCTGCCAATAATACTCTACCATTATCTAAAGGAAGAAATCTTCTTGATATAAAACCAGATATGGCTCCAAGATTAGAACCATACCAAGCCCAAACACTTCCTCCGTCATTATAAGAAATTTGACTATTTCCGCCGACCAATAACGTATTTGTTATATTAACGTTTGAAGTATTCAAATCTCCATTCCATTGTCCCCACCATGTACCCATAACCATTGTTACTCCTGTTTTTATAGCAGTACTACCGGAAAAAGCAGGAGAAACCACCATTTCCGATCCATATCCGTATCCTGAGTTACCGATAGCCCTAATGACATAATTTCCATTTTTCTCACCCGCATTAGATATTTTAATTCCCTGATTTACTTGCAAAGATGAATATGTCGTTCCGGACATCGAAATTATCGTTCCCAAGTTATTAACGGTATCTGAAGAAAATTCGGCAGTGTGTGCAGGAATAATAACGGTTTTTTCATTAGACCATCTTAATCCTAAACTATATGCTGGATATGATATTGCGGGGGTTGTATCTAGCGTCCATGTTTTCATGTCGGTAGTATAATATATACCATTAGCTGTCGCTGCCAACAATCTTACGCCACCAAAAATTATTAGATCATAAACAGCGAATGGCATATCATTTATATAAAACCAATTGGCTTCAAAATTTTTAGATGGAACTGCCCAAAAAACACCTATATCGGTAGCAACAAATATACGATTTTGAAAACTTCCAAATCCAATTAATATCTTATTAATAGATTTAGCTCCATTACCAACAAAATTACTATCATAAAATTTTTCGCTACTAGACTCACTCGTAACAACATCGATATATTTATAAATGCTTGGATAAAGAGGATCGACTGAACTCCAAGAATATCTAAAATCATAAAATAAATCATTAATTAGTTCTGAATTAATATCTGGATAAACGTATCTTAATGCCTGAGTTAATTGTAAAATATTACTCAAATAAGCATCATTCAATTTATATGGTCTGCCATCGCTATATTGAGACAATCCATCTTCGACTTGATCGTGAGTTAAATTACCAATATTAGAAAGCAAACTATTATAAATATTTACAGATATGTCCGTGTTACCATTTGTTGACGAAACTCTACTAACGGTTGCAGGCAATGATATATCCTGCATAAGTCTAGCACCTAAATTCAAAGTATCGCCACCAACAGAAGATATTGACGTATGCATTGAAGAATTGTTACTAGAAATAACTATTTGATCGCCACTAAAAAAATACGAAGCTACGTCAACGGTTATAAAAGAATCATACACATTGGCTGGCGCAACCATCGAAGTTGTCGCACTAAAATCTAACAAGGCATCAGAAGGCACAACTTGAAAATTATATCCAGTGGTGCTTCTTTTATCTACATTATATTTGGTTGATAATATTTCTTTAAAATTTATATAGACATCATATACGTCAGTATCTGCCCAGCTACCATTAATGGCATACCATTTTTCAAAATCAACTAGGGCCGTTAAAGCATCCTGAGTTACAACAAGATTTTTAAAGTGAAAAGTTTGGGCATCATTACTATATGCGTACCCGAAGTTTTTTCTAATTCCATTGTCTAACAATATAGGTAATGGATTACCATTCAACTGATATACCAATTCAAAATTAGATCCATTCATTGTATCATAAAGAGCATTATTGCATCCAATAAAAAATCCAGATGGAGCGTATGTCCAATTATAACAATATACTTTTTCTGAAAAGACTTTATTCCAGATCCTACCGTCCGATGTTTTATACAAACCATCAGCCTGACTAACAAATACACATCCAAAGGCCGCAAATATTTCCCCACACTCCCCGTCTGGCAAGTATCCAAGTTCCTTCCACATTTTGCCATTATATCTAGATATCCATATTGCATTATTATTATCTAGAGCATATAGGGTTGTTTTTAAAGTGTGGATGTGATTTAATGCGCTAGAAACTATCCACGAAGAAACATCGTGTACGTGGATTGGTCCTTGTCCTATAGATTCACTTAAAAAGCCATTGCCGTCAACATCAACGTCAAACATATGATAGTGACCTTGTATTGCCGTAGACCTATCTAGCGTTCTATCTCTTACTATCTGTTTAAATCCATTTGCGACTTGATATAATCTGGTCCAAGTTTTGCCACTGTTTATTGTTTTAAATATACCGGAAGAAGAAACACATAATATTGAACCAACTTCCGCTTCAACAACATCCAAAATATCGGGTTCTCCAGCGGGTATGCTAGTCAAAGTCAAGATTTTTCCAGAACTGTAATTTCTAGAAACTAATATTCCAGCGTTAGTGCAGACCCAATAGTTCTTTTGATAGTCTTTAATGACTTTTCTCGCAACATTTAATGAAAACGGAAGATCAACGTTGTTCCAAGGTTGATATGAATTTTTATTTAAATTCGTACCCCTAAGAACAATATTCGAACCGACAAGAAACAAATTAGAACTCAAAGTAGGGGCAATATATTGTGTTGAAGTACTTATTATATTCTCAATTTCAATAGACCACATTGGAATATCATTAAAATTTCTTTCTACGATTACTTTAGGAGTTTCAATTTGGGTGGTCGGATCTTTTTCTGTATATTGTCTAATAATTTTTTCTGTTTCCAATACGTCTTGCGGATTCTTAGTTTGAACATATTCGAAATTAGGCATTTTAAAGCTGGAAATTTTTTGTATTGTAATATTATCAATTGGCCGAGTAGGATAATTAGGAACAACCATAGATATAGAATCGCCATTGTTTTTCAAATTTTTTGTCAAATCTTCTAACCTAACTCTAATAGTATCATTTAAAAGAATAGTATTCTTGGTTTCCTTTTCGTATTGGGCACATGCGTCAATTAATAATTCCCATAAATCGCCGCCATAAAAATATAATTGACTATTATTAATAACAAATAAATATGTAGAATCACTTGGGATCATCATAAACCCATCAGATGTGCCTATATAAAGATTACCCGAAATATCTTCTTTAACCGAATATATTACCTTATCATTACCGCTTACAGGATATATTACCTCATGAGTATGAATCGAAGAAGTTAAATTAGCCCCGGTAGTATTGTTTTGCCACTGTAATAATCCTGAACTAGATTCGTCATCGAGTACTGCACCGTTTGACGGATGGATGTGATATATAAAATATATATTGCCATTTGAATCAGACTCATAATAAACAGGATCATTGGCCACTATAACCTGACTCGTAATTCCATTTACGTTAGCATCAACCAGCAATCTATGATAATGACCCAATACCGTAGAAGTAATGGTTGGGACAACCTCATATCTGATTCCGTCATTACTTATTATAGAATATTGGAGGGGCAGAAATTCCTCATTCATTCTTCCCATATGTCCTATAAAAGGAACTCTATCGGGTAAAAATTCGCCAGTTGCAATTTTATTTGCATTAATAAATAAAATACTTTCTGGACGTAATTTTCCGGTTACTTCAGTGTTACCTAAGATTTCTATCATAACTTTATCTGGATTTAAAGATGACCGTTCTATTAGAGTTACGACAGTATATCTTGCCGCAGTAGGAGTAAACTCAAAACTGTCTCCAATGTTTTTTAAAATAGTTTGAGCAAAGGCACATTGATCTTTTAAATCCGAACTACCAGAAATGCTATTATCTGTTACAAATAAAAATGGATGTTTTTTTAGATTATCTGTTATTACGCCCAAATTAGTAACTTCTAAGTTGGTATTTCCACCTTGTATTATAGAAGCAAGAACTTCAGGGCGAAATTCTTCCGCCGTAGCTTGTCCAAGAACCCGATAATTAAAATAATCAAAATATTCTTGCTCAAAAGCATTCGAAAATTTTAACATAAAATAATAAAGACTTGGTGCATTCAGCTCATAAGTATACACAATATCTTTGGTTTTATTAGCATTTATGGGATCTTCGAGCGTTACTCTTACCTCTCCTCTATATTTATTAACAGGAACACTTATTCCCTTATAAAATGTTATTTGTTTTTCAGTAGAATTAACCGTTACATATGAAGTGGTTTCGTCAGCAAAAGCCTCGTCGTTAACGTAAACAATATATTTGCTATTTGCCGTCCAAGTATCCGCTTGTTCCGTTGCTGTTTCAATAGTATGAATATGAGAAGGCACATACGCAATGCTTACCTCTGGTGATCCGACGACAAATGCCGATATTTTGTGAAAATGCGGATTAGTAGAACCTGTTTGGGTCATGGTTTGTCCGTCACCATTAGAATCTATTACATATGTATGCGTATGTCCCGATGATATACTTGTGGGTTTTTTTTCTGTAACAATATACGTAATATCATTCAAACTAGAACTATAATTATAAAAAATAGCATCTCTTATATCTGTTTCCAACCTTATTCTTGGAGGATCATATGATTTGCTTCCACCATGTCGATGACTCGTAATATATTCAGCTGCCACCTCTTTAATCTGAGACTGCATGTTATTTAAACTATCAACCTCCGAAGTATCTATTTTGCTAACATTCGATCTACGAGTAACGACTCTTCCGATAAGAATTTTGCTAGATGTAGGTTTTAAAAATCCAGAAGTAGTAAAAATCACCTCTGTAAAATGATTGCCCGGATGCATATACCATTCATAACTATGTATAGACAATAATTTGGCATCATAGATATCCATTGCGTCCCTATACTCATCGTAGGTTGAATAATTTGATCTTATTGGTGGACGACCAGCGGGATTAGGATAACCATCTAATACATGATTAAGTCTAGGGAAATATCCGCTACCGCCTTGTGCAACAGATGGCAAACTAGCATAAATGTAGGTATCGGTATTATCAGACAACGTAATTTGAGTAGGAACAACAACCTTTACATAAGAATTTTCTATGTCTCCACTTGGATTATATGTGGGATTATATAACTTAATTACATTAATATAATTCCATCTTTCTCTAGGTAAAGTATGAGTATGTCCCAAATTAGGAATAACAACTCCAGCTACAATTGCATGAGTATGAACAATTCCTGCTCCTATTGAATCTCCCAAGGCACCATTATTACTAATATCCAAATTAACGATAAAATGATAATGTTCATTTACGGTATCTGTATCAGCAAGATTAGATTCTGGAATGTCATTTTCGTTTAATACTTCTATTTCTCTGTCCCCTGCAACCATATTCGATCTTTGTTTAACGGTATAAGGACTTTCTGCAAAATAGCCGTTAATAATACCTGTTCCGGGAAGTATTTGAACAATTAAACCGCTAACTGATTCGATTGTCCATCCATTAATTATTCCCACTCCTACAACGCCAACATAAGACTCTAAATTATAATCCAAAGTTACAAATCTTCTATAATCAGACGCAGAGCTATAATTTTCGCCCATCTGAAAATACTCTAATTTGTAATTTGGACTTTTTTGTGGCATTTTGAATGTCTCTTGTTGAAAATATTAAATCGTATATTTATTCACTAAAATTTTGCTAATTTCCTTTGATTTTAATATTCGTCAGGATCGGTTGATGTAGAAGAAGCGTCGAGATCATCTTCTCGTTGCAAAGTAAATATTAAACTGCCAAATCCGTTCCAAATTATAGTATATGACTTGCCGCCTGCTACTTGCACTATTGATTCGCCAGCATAAGTAAATGTATGTTCATTAGTTCCTCCAATATCCCACACAAAAGATCCTAAAATATTTCCAATCGTATAAAAATAAATATTATTTAAAACCACAACAGCTGTTTCTCCGGGAGCACCTATATATTCAATTAAAACCTCTTGATCGGAAACGGGAAAATAATATTCTTCTCCCACATCTAATATAACATAATCCACACTACTTGACGAAGAGCTTTCGCTACTAGATTCTTCATTTAACATTAATTGTTTATCTCCCGAAAATATTAACGCAAACTCTTCTATTACAACCGGAACAGTCTTGTCGCTAATCATTTCTATCATCACCTTAATTTGATTTGACAATGTAGAAAGTTCTGACAATTCTTCAATTTTATTTGGATCTATATATTGATAATCCGAAGAATTAACTGAATCAAGACCACTAATCGCAAACCTAACTATGGAATCCGTAGATATTTCACCATTGTATGTTAACAATACGTGTTTGGGCGCAAATCCTAAATTATATGACCTAGTAAAAAATTTTGAAGCATTGGAAGATGCCAAATATGTAAGACTTATACTACTAAAAATAGGAGAATCATATGCTACCAAATATTGACAATTAGGGTTTTTAACTCCGTCATTGACTAAAACCACCATAAATTGCAAAAATCGATCTTTGCATACGGAAATATCGTTAACGGAATTAAGATATGGCCCATTCCATTGACTCGTTAACAATCCAGCTTCTGTGGTTGCCGTTCTGATATAAACAAAAATATCCATTCCCTCAAATCTTTGAGCAATCCAAGAAGCTTCTTTCCAACTAACCAAAGTTTCTTCCCCCCATATCGGCTGAGACATAAAAATACCCAAAATTCTATCAATTTTCTTGGCAGAATAAACTTTTTCACCGAGATAATTAAAAGTAACAGAAGTTACTCCGTCTATCGGCACATTCATTTGCGTAATATCATTTATAATAATTTTTGCCATATTACTAACCCATTATTTAATCACGGCGTTTGAGAAACCGTTCCTTCAGGAGCTCCGCCGGGATAAATACGATAAGCACCTATCGGATCGCCACCCGCAGTTTGTTTTTCATAGAAATTTTGCCACCAATAAAAACCGGGCACTCCCATCCTTACTGCAATAGTCCATCTACCACTAATATAATATATCATTTGGGTAACCCCCTTCATATATTCATATCCATTCCAAACATATGCGCCATCAATCCCATAGGCAAATCCAATTGCATATATAGTATCGCCGCTACTCGAACTTGAAGAAGACGACGAAGAACTACTAGACTTACTAGAAGAACTGCTTTCGGAACTACTAGAACTCGACGAAGATTTTATCCAAGTAGAACTTGAGCTATTCGAACTACTTGAGCTTTCAGAACTACTTGAGCTATTCGAACTACTTGAGCTTTCAGAACTACTAGAACCACTCGAAGAAGAGCTACTGTTGGAAGAGCTACTGCTTAAAGAACTGCTAGATGAACTATTAGATGAACTACTGAATGAACTACTAGATGAACTGTTAGACGAACTATTAGATGAACTACTGGATGAACTACTAAAATCATTTCCCCATTCCAAAACCGCAATTCCATTTTGCATCATAATTAAATAACTCGTCATAAATGCTGCAGAAGATTTTTTATCATAAACAAGACCATCGGTCACACTATTAATACCTGCTTCTGCCACCTCGTTTTGTACGTTTGTCATTAATATTGTCCAGTAACTTGAAAAATCAGACTGCCTTAAAGTAGACATAAAAGAAATTACGGCATCATTACTATGCACATAATGTTTGCCGCCAGCTATAGTCCAATAAGCGTTGGTTTTGATAATGCGATCAGAAGAATAGCAATAAAGATATTCTATATTTCTTAATACATTAATTGCTTGCGCTGATTGATTAGGATATTCTATAACCAATCCCCCACCGCCTTCTACAAAGGTTTTAATTTTTAATGTAATTGCATTAGAAATTAAACTTGGTAAACCCACAAAATATAAGCAATCTAATTTAGAAAAATCAGTATTTAACAGATCAGAAAGTTTTATTTTTTGCACAGATATGGGCTTAAAACTATGCATCTCATCAGCTGCGCTTGGTTGAGTATTAATAATTAAGCCTACCCTAATTAATTCATCGGGTTTCTTATTAGATGTCCATTCTAATATTCTTCTCCAAAACTCATTAGAATTATCCTTGTGTCCTGTTTTAAATGCTCCAATTCTATCAGTATGAATTAATATTCTGCCTTCGCCATATTCTCTACAGGCCATAGCAGCAATAACATCGTGCGCATAATCAAATATGATAGAAGAACTCGAACTTGAACTTGATGAATTCATAATTACAACCTATTTATTTCATTATCTTTTTCAGCACCAGTTAAAAGAGAAAATTCCGCCACCCCTGCAACATGGTCATCATATGTTATCATTTTTATACCCACTTTAATATTATCTAAACTATTGAGACCAAACAACTTATCTAATGGGACCACGGTATAATCTTCCCAATTTCCAGAATTTTTATCTGAAATACCAAATTTAATTTCTGTATTCTGAGGAACAGTCATACTTGCAGTAATTAATCCAGATTTTGTTGCGGATGAATTTTGTAACATAAATCTAGTTGTATAAAAATATGCCGCAAACTTAGTTGAATAAGTTATCATTATACTTAAAACTGACGGAGAAATATTTTCAACATCGCTAGTCATTATTACTCTAAATTGTAGATATTTTCCTTTAATTTGATAATCGCTAAGTTCTCTTATAATATAACCAGTAGAGCCATAACCCCTATCCGAATCCCTAGAAGTAAAACAATAATCCCACGGTATAAGTTTTAATTCTTCTTCGGTATCAGCAGCTCTCACACAAATAACAATTTCGGTATCAGGATGTTTTTGCTCTTTCCATATCAATTGTTTCCAAAAATCTAAATCATCTCTTACGTATAAAATAGGACTAAAAAATTCTCCACTAACTCTTTCGGTTAGAATAGCGGCTGGTTGAATCTGATATTTCCATTTAGTAATTTCCTTATCCTCGTTGATTTCGGCTATTTTGTTATATAAAGCATAAAAGAAAGAAGTCCAGACGGTGTTTGAAGTATTTCCGAAACCATCCTTAACTTCCGCATAAACCTTTCTATCTCCTGTCAAATAAGCATTTATCAATAACTCGCTACAACCCAATATTCTGCCTTTAGAGGTTGAAAGCAGTATTCCTCCCTTTGCTACATCTTTCATCATAAACGTGATATGTTCATCACTAGGTAATTCAAGAAGAGGTATTCCTCTAGAATTATTTACGTCAGGTATTCCGGGCAAAGTTCCAATAGTGGTTGTCGTAGTCGTTGTTGGGGCGGTGACATAAATAGAAAATGCATTGCTCACCGAAAAGTTACCTGTACTTTGAATTACGCTAGCCGTAAGCCATGTAATAAGAATTTTATAATCGGCCCTTGGCATGAGTCCAGTAGGAATTTGCCATTCGTATATACCATCATTTGCTGTTTTTGTATTAATTGAACTATTAAATACTGTACCCTCGTATAAATCTATTTTTACTGCATCATTAACTCCCTTAGTAGATGTCCACAATATATTAACGGTATCACCCATCACAAATTGTTCTCCCCCTACCGGATTAACTATTTGGACCGCAGATGAAGCACTCGTAACAGTACTAGTAGTTGTTGTAGATTCTTCAATAAGGGTTGTGGTAGTAGTTGTAGAAGCCAAGTTTCCACAATGAATTAAATAAAGTTTATTATCTACGGACGCAAGATTGACGCCAACATCAAGATTCAGCAAAGAATAAACGGTATTTCCGGATTCGGTCTGAAAAATAGGAAATAAATAATTTTGAGTTAATCCGATAAGACAGTTATATATCTTCCCATATTCAGATGTACCAATAACGAACGAATATCCGTCATGATCCACTGATTGTACTCCCTTGGAATAATGAAGAGGAAATATACCATAAACATCTTCTTGTTCTAAATTATTTACAAGAGTAACACTTTTTACATTGGCCCGTACAATAAAATTTCCAGATGTTTCTGAATATGGCTCAACGCTAACTTCTCGAATTGAAGAAATATTCTCTATTAAAGGAGATTGAAGCTTCCAAAAAGATCCGTCAAAAGAAACAAAATTTTTATCATCAAAAAATACGTACATTAAGTCAAAAAGAACCAGCATTTTGGTTACAACATTAGAATAGGGTGTATAAAAAATATCCCACCTATTTTTATACGTATTATATTTATAAATATTAGTGGGATTACCACCTGCGACATATAATTCGTTCTTGTAATATGCAAAACCATAAATACTTCCGTATAATTCTTGACATAACGATGTTTCTTCGGTATCTAAATTCATTATATAAATTTTACCATTGGGTGATGATCCTATAAATAGATAATTATTAACAACATAAAGAGCGGTTACGTTGGCATCGTCCACCTTATATATTTCGCTCCAAAAGATTCTATCTTCGCTCTTTAAGACTATTCCTTGTGGACCAGTACCTGCGTAAACATTTTCTCCGCTCGTTACCATAGTCCATATTGTATTGTTTTCTTCTGCTTCGAAAACAAATGGTATTGTTCTATTTCTGTTTTCTACAGCGCTAATAAAGAACCATAAACTTCCGTAACCTAAAAACTCTATAGTATAAGTTCGTGTCCCAACCGTTCGACTAATAGAATCTCCTATATTATTAAAAATATATCGTTCGCCGTTATAGTCCCATACCAATTTGTGCCCCAAATTGCCGACTAAAAACGGTGTTGTTCCCAAAATCATAGTGGCAAACGTAAGATTTCCATCCATATACTTAAACTGAAGATAGGTATAACTTTGAGTATAGGTAAATACATCGCCACTATAAAGTTTGATAATATCACCGCTTGAAGAACTTGAGCTAAAGCTACTTGAACTACTTGAGGAACTTGAAAAACTTGAACTACTAGAACTAGATTCTGACAATCCGCCAATACTTTCACTACTCGAACTAGTACTTAATATGACGCCGGGACTACTTGAAGACGAAGAACTATTTGAAGATGAAGAACTATTTGAAGACGAAGAACTACTTGAAGACTCTGAACTGCTTCTTATTTCCGTAGAGCTTGAAGAACTACTTCTTATTTCCGTAGAGCTTGAAGAACTACTCGAACTACTACTCATAATTTATTTCCTTTATTAAGGACTACTGGAACTACTCGACACAAAATCGTCCACCCTATATTCATCAGACAAAACATATAAACAAGTAGAACCATACCCCTGAACGACCTTGAGCACATATGGGAATTGAATATCTAGCTGTTTTTTTAATACTTCTGTAACATCAGAATATTTGCGAATCCAAGAGTCTTTATTATTCCCAATTCCAACATACAAATATCTTTCATATAAGTCAATATCTATCGATCCAACATTATATGGTTTGTCGGGGTAAATAGGAGTAGGCAATCCAATTAAAGGATTTAAAAAACTCAATTGCATTAAAACGCCGTTAAGATAACCAACCAAATAAACTTTTGCATTAGCCAACATCCAGAATTTTTGTATATCATCCGCAGAGCTTGTACTACTTGAACTATTCGTACTACTTGAATTACTAAAACTTTCAGAAATACTTTCCGAACTCGAACTTGAACCAGCAAAAATGTCTACAAACTTGAAGGGTTTAATTTCCTTAAGGTATTCTGTCGATGAGGTTATTGGCGGCGAAAAAGAACTATAATCCAATGATGCTAATTGTTGGGCAATAGACGATAATTTAATGACTTTCTGAGAAGCATCATCGGCAACGATACATCCCCCATCAACATCTGCAGCAATACATTTTGGATTATTAACCCCATTATATATATAAAGAATATTGAGATTTTTATCTGTTTTAATAACCGTAGCGCTTCCCTTATCAGCTATCCAACAGCCATTGTCTTCCTGCGAAACAATAGGTATGGATCTAGACATTACCAATCCATTTTGAATGACAGAAACGCATACCGGACTAATTAAGGATAGACTTGCTATTACGGTACCATCAAACTTTATTTTTCTAACATATCCGCTATCATAATCGGCATAATAAATATTCCCGCTTTCCCAACATGAATCAATAGAATGTTTGTCATTGGTTTCTGAATTAAATATACTAGAAAAAACTTGAGAAAAAGAATTTAATTTCTCTGTATATTTTTGCATTCCTATTGGAGAAATTACTGTCAAACCCTTATTGGGATTATAATAATCTGTTATATACATTTAAGTATTCCCATTATAAAATTCTATAAATCCGGGGGGCAAATCTGGAGAAGAAGGTGGGGCCTTTTTCTTATAATCATACTTCCCAACATCTTCTCCTATCTCCTCTATTGTTTCCTCATTTGGACCTATTGCGTCTAAATTTACCTTTTTTCTTATAACCATATAAAAATCAGTATCGTATACATATGGGATAAATTCTTCTACTCCCTCAATGACAAAAGGAATCGTTACCTCTGTTCTTTTCATTGAACACGCATAATGAGAAATAGTCATACCATTAACATTTGACGGCATACCAATAGCTTCAATATTTAGACTTTTTTCTATCGTCAAATCATCTTTCGATATTTGATGTATCTTAAGCATATTTAAATATCCTTACGTATAAGAACTCGAAGAACTAGAATATATATCGGGAAGTATGGATTCGGGTATTTCGTCATAAATAATTAACTTTTTAATAATACATTCTAAATCACTGGTTAAATATGGAGTATCTAAGACACAAAACTTAGAAGTGCTCAAATCATTTAAATCTGTCGGTGGGTTAGAAACAACGATATTTATCCCATTAACTCGTAAAATCATAAGATTTATAAGATCACTTGTAATTTCGTTATGTCCTTTACCCCAAGCAAATTCTAAAAACACATTGGTATTCGCACCAATATTACTAACGGTATCCCTTATTGTATATTGCGTATCCGAATTCCAAATAGTAAATTCAATTCCTCTAGGCGTTAAAGCAGCATAAAAAGCTGGTTCCGCATATTCATATTGTCCGATATTAACTCCCCATAAAATATTCTCATTATAGTCTAATGTATCGTTTAATAATGGTTTGTAAACTCCATTTATTATGTCATATGGCAAAGATAATATCATACCCACATATCCACCATTTGTTGCGAATAATTTAGAAGCATTATCGCAAAAAATCATTCCTTGATTATTTCTTGTCTTTTTCAATCCATATCCGAAATTATTAAAAGTCAATTCATTAGATTTCCAACCCACATCCCAAAAACCATAAAACTGCATTTGAGCATCACTACCCATTAAAGGATTATTAATAGAATTTATATCGCTAAATTCGTTATAATACGTAATTCCTTTCAAAGCACTAAAAACTTCCGATGAGCTGGAAGATTCGGAAGAAGATCCCGCTTCCGTAGAACTACTACTGCTTGAACTACTTGAAGACTCACTATATCCCTTAGAAGAACTAGAAGAACTCGAAGAATTAGAACTACTTGAAGAACCCGAAGAACTTGAAGAGCTATTTGAACTCGAACTGCTTCTTAGCCATGTAGAACTAGAACTCGAATAACTACTAGAACTTGAACTACTACTTTCACAATATTTACTTGTCCCACAATTACCAACACTGCACCACGTCCCCCTAG
>Ga0187886_1000479_pt1 | contig 47251 bp, 70 predicted proteins | sample June2016WEW_20_1_FD_133001 | JGI IMG/M metagenome (GOLD analysis project Ga0187886, IMG submission 133001) | Peatland microbial communities from SPRUCE experiment site at the Marcell Experimental Forest, Minnesota, USA - June2016WEW_20_150 | ecosystem: Environmental > Terrestrial > Soil >... | reverse complement strand
TATCCCCCCGCCGGTCACAGCAAAGCCCTACTTCCCCTTTTGAATTAATTACGCATGTCGTCATACAAGCCCAGCATTTATTAAATGATTTTTTTACACTGAAATCTGAATTGAACTTATGTGTTATATCATATACTTTAAATTTATCATCTGCTAATTCATTTTGAATTCTTGTACTATCTTGTCGAATTGTATCCACCATTTTTTCGTCAAAATTCCAGGATTTCGTGTCCGGGTTAAACCAAGGTTCTGCCCCTGGGCGGATGTGTATTAAATTACAACCTATTTCTTTTGCTAATTTAGCGGCGTCATAAATTTCCGTATAATTATTGGGATGCAGCAAAAATTTAAAGGAGATTTCAGTGCCTCTGTTCGTCAGAGATTTTATATTATTTATGACACGCTCAAAATAATCTGCTGAGACCCCCTTCATTTTCGAATATGTCCCTGCAGTAGCAGCATCCATGGAAAACCCTACCCATTTACATTTCAATAATTTATTTTTATCTAAAATTACAGAGCCATTAGAAACCACCCCAGTTTCAATATTATTCTCCACAAGTTTATCTATTAAATTATATGTAACAGGGTTTAATAAAGATTCCCCACCTCCACCGATACATCCCGAAAGCACTCCCCAATATTTTAATAAGTCAATTGTTTTTTCCATTGTCTCTTCAGACATCTTCAATTTTAATTGGTCAAGAATTTTAGAACTATTACAATGTGGACACGAAAAATTGCAATAACTACAGGGATCTATAGACACAAATCTAGGTGAAGGAATCAGACCTTTAATAATGGGCTTCCAATACTCCACATGCACTAAAGCCTTCAGGCTGTTAAAGGGGTTGTATTTATCTTGCCACTCGTTCATTCATTCCTCCAGGGTGTGCCATTGTGTCTTTGACACCACATTTTTGTTGCAGGACTACTTCCGGATAATCCTGCACTTCCAGTCGAGCTTGAATATCCTGACCATCCAAAGTGTGTGCAAAAATATGTGGGAGTCCCTTTGCATGGCGTTTCACCCCAGCCACCACCGAAATCCTTGTTGCATCTATCTGGATCATATTTTTCACATACTCTTTTTCCATTCTCCAATTCATACATTTTATATTTACGATAAAATTTTCCATTTGGTAAATCCTGTTCGACTATTCGCTCATAGACAGGAGATAACTCCTTTGCAGTTTCCGCCATTTTCTGAGAAGGATATTCATTAGCATCCATTAAAAATATCTCCTATAAAGTTCAAAACATTTTTGTGTCTGCTCCGGTAAAATTGGAGATTTTGCAGAAACATTTTTTATAAATTCTGGACCGTTTTGATAGGCATAAATTTCGTCATCAAAATCCTTAAAAAGATCGTGTTCATTTCTTTCTTGATATACCGTTGGCGGGCCATAAGCCACGATAGGTTTGCCTTTGTATAAATAACTTTGGGCCAGATAGGATCCCCAGATATCATCAATTCTTTCGAGATGGGGCAGCAACATAAAATAAGGAATCACTTCTCGAGCAAGAATAGTATTCTGACTGTTAAAGGGATTGTATGGTGCATTCGACGTATAGTAATTTTTTACATCAAAATAAACCTCTTCCCATTCATTAAAAAGAATTCTTTGCATAGCATCTATATCTGGATTTCCATTCCAAAGATTAGCCTGCACAAGAATTCGGGTCTTAATGGTTCCTTCCCTTGTGTAATCAAAACGTTTTCGCACTAAATCAAACGGATAACCCCGGTGCCAGATATGGTTCACATTAGTTACCGCTAAAGGTTCGAAAACTTTATTACTTGTCTCATAATAATCAACTTCAGTTTCTTTTCCCACAATGATATCTTTGCCCCAACTGGCATTTACAAAATTGTCATCATCAAGGAGGGCTAATACATCACAACCTTGATTGTAGGCCTCTATAAACCCAAAGCAACGCCGTGAGGAGGTATTCCACCCTATTGCTGCACTTAACTCTGGATAAGTATTCTCCTGATATTCAGGGGTTACATACTGAATCCTGCAAGCCCGTTCCAAACTAAGATAATCTTCGTGGGGAGTTCTTTTATCCCCCACAATTATAAGTCTCCAATCAGGGTTTTTTATAAGTTTCTCTATCACCCCGGTAGGCCTGTTAATAGTTGTAATAACAATAAACTTTTTCATTGAATAAAAATTCTTCAATACTGAGGTTTTGAATACCTATTTCCACGATTCCATTTATAACTATATTTAATATAAGGCTCATATTTTAATTTAATAAAATCAATATATTTTTTGTGTTTTCTATTTAAATATATTGTTGCATTATTGTATAGAAAATCTAGAATCTTTTTTATTTTTGGTATTGAACCAGTCTGCAAGGTCCAAAAATTATGTGTTTTAAATTTTCTAAAGGTTAATTTTAAATGTAAAGTTGATTCTAGAATTCTTTTTACTTTTAAACAAAATTTTTTTCTTCCTATAAAAGTAAAATTAGTCCCTGGTCTATTTTTCAATATAGATAACGATCCATCTCCGTCAAAATATCCTCTGAGAAAATCTTTTTGAAATTTAACCGGTAGTTTAGATTTATCAGGGAAAGTTAAAGAAAATGTTTTTCTTGAAACACACCCAAGTTCACTTAATTTTTTACATAAATAAATGCTATTTAGTCTAAAAATACAAGATGGTTTTTGTAGATAAGATTTTATATCTTTTTTAAATTTGATAACTCTTGGTGGGCTCATCAATATCGGAGCGTTACTTTCAATTTCTTTACTTAATTTGATTAATAACTCTTTATCGCATTCAGATAATTGAATTTGTGCTTTATATTTGGAGTTGCAACCATCCGCAAATAAGAAACCTAAAAAATAGGCTTTCCTTTCAGTATCAATTATATCAAAATAATGTTCATTTAAAGTATATTTTCCTTGAGAAGCTATCCGTCTATTTTTAATCATTTATGTTCTTTCTGGGCTTTTAAAAATGAATTAATCGCTCTTCTAATTAATTCAGAATAGGGTGCACCAGTTTCTTTGGAGACTTTTTTTAATTTTTCTAAAATCTTTTTTGGAATGAAGAAATTAATCCTAGTCATATACATACATGTATGTATTAATAGATTATTATTCATAGAACATCCTTTCTAATAGCCACGAACGGTCCAACTCTCTGCGTCCAATCTACTTGACTACTATAATTAGTATCCCAAAGAGTGAAATTTTTAAATTTATCTTTGCATTGATTGAACATAGCAAGCCCTCCTTTGGCATAGTGAAATTCACAAATTATCACTTTTGCCTTCTCCAAACTTTCTCTCTTACAATTTAAAAAAACCTCACATTCTGCTCCCTCACAATCCATTTTTAAAATATCTATTTCTCTTAAATTTTCTGTTGAAAGAAGTTCCTCAAAAGTAATAGTTTTAACATTTCTATCATCAATAGTATAAATTCTATTTCTTCCACAATCTTTTCCAAAACATTTTATTAAATCCCAAGATCCTTGATAATCACCCTTAATTGCTTTTCGAGCTTCTTCTTCCGTTACGAGCATGGAAATACCTGTGCAATCATCCCCGAAAATTATAGTGTTTTTATTTTTATTATAACTTAATCCAACATCAAGTACCCGAACATTCTTAATACCATTAGCTTCCATATTTAATTGATATAAATTAGCAGAATCCCGGTCGGGCTCTACAGCCACTACAGTTTTAAGAAAAGGAAATTGACTCATTGCTAAAAGACCAAACGATCCTATATGGCCACCACAATCCACTACTGTTTGTACTGAATCACATTTTATTTTTGATACAAGATACTTTTTAATTCCATATTGATCATCAACTATAACATCTTTAAACATGGTCAAATCTTGATCCCCACGAAACCCTTCTCGAACATATAGCTCAAATCCTGCATTCTGTACTTTTCTATACATAATTCGCTCCTTTATTAAAAACCATATAATAGTTTTTTTGATTTTTGTAATCTAATATTTTGTAACATTTCAAGTTGGTCATCTGTTAATGGTAGTTCAATTATAGTTTTACAAAATTCTATATCAACTTTATGAACCACAAAAAACCACCAGCACTTTGCAAGTCTATAAATTTTTTCTGAGTCTGGAAAATTAAACTGACTTCGATCATACTGTCCCTGGGCAACATAATTAGATTTAATAAAGCCTTTTTTAACACAATATTCTGCGAGGTCAGTTTTGCCATAAGGCTGATATACCGAAACCCAAGAATCTGTAGGGGCTATATCTTGATTGCACCTCAGAGTCAGTAAAGCATCGCCCAGAATATCGTCGACGGGTAACCCAATCATGTTTTGAATCCTTATTTTAATGCCGAATTGCATAGCTGCCTGGGCCATAGTTTTGACTTTTTCGAAAGTATTCCCTCCTCGACGTAATAATTTTAGTGTATTGGGATCTCCTGACTCTAGGGCCATATTTAAAAATGTGCAACCTGCCCGTGCCATCATCTCTAATAAATTCCCATTTACATTTTCTGCCCGCACAGACCCACAAAATTTAATGTTTAATGGCTTAATCTTTTCACAAAATTCTAGGAGCCAGTCCACATTGTCTGCTAAATTGTCATTGTTGAAATACGCCTGTTCCAGCCCGTATATTCTTTTAACTTCCAAAATTTCTGCAACTATTGTATCGACGGGAATTATTTGACGGATTTTATCTTTTTCTTCTTTATAAAGCTCCCGAAATACATGATTAAAACAATATGCACAATTTCCTTTCTGGCAGAAATAGGAAGACATGAAGCGTTTCATAGGGGATTTCCCAAATTCCTCATATTTATAAATTAAAGAACGATCGGGGAATTTCACTTGTAAGAAATCAGATATATGGCCCTTTATAACTTTCTTTTTTATTCTTCCCTCCACGATATCGAGTATTACACTTTCCCCGGGGCCTCGCACAACAAAATCTATATATGGATCCTTTTCTCCCTGCTCTGGAAAATAGGTGAAATGTGGCCCTCCTACTACGCTTATAAATTTAAATTTGCTTTTCAATTCTCTATTCTTAGAAAATACCCAATTTTGTTCCCCACTTGATACTGACCACATCACAAAATCCACAGGATGAATTTTTAAATATTCTTCTGCAGGATCCACTGCATTCTGAATCATGTCAACCTGATGGCCTGCATCTTTTAAAATCCGAGATAAATAGCAAATCCCCAGTTTATCAGCTCGAATCTTATTTTCTATAAAAAGAATATTCATAATAAACCTTTTAACCTTGCTTCTATAATTTCATCATATCCTTGCCCCATTAGGAGAAGAAGATTCCGTTTGGGGCCTTTGGTGAGAGCATAGTGAAGTTTCTGGGGCATGTCTTTCCCATAAAGTTTCCACTGTTTTAACCCATCATACCATATTATCGCAGGACCCTTCAATCTATGAGGCCTCCCATGCAGACAATAGAGTTCAGTCCCATCTGCATCCTTATAAGCTGGGCCATCTAATCTATGAAGCGCCCCATTTAATCTCCATTCTTGAGACCCGTCAGACCATTTCCTTATTAACTGACCATTCTTATTTTGATATTCTTTATAATTCATAAACAATTTTTAATCAACTTTAAAATATTCGGCGTGGTATACAAATTCATTGCTTTTTCATAAGCCCTGTTTATCATAGGAATATAATTAGCATAATTATCTAAAATAAATTTTATTTGTTCGGTCGTATCATTCTCTCTGTTTAAATATAAGAAGTCTTCTCCAGGCTCAAAATAATTTTCGATAATATTATAATTATCTTCAAAGCAAAGAATTAAAGATTTGCAGAATGCTGCTTCAAATTCTCTTGATTTCAATTGTGGGATAAAATCAATAGTATCAATGCCATTAAAAATTTCATTTTCTGAATATCTATCTATTGCTTTAACAAAAGTTTTAGTCTCAGGAGATACATATATTACATTATGAACTAGCGATATTTTTGATCTTGCAACAAGATTAAACTTTTCCTGATACCCAATACTTTCCTGACCTGAAACAAGATAATGATTAAAAGGAGCCATAGTGTCAGAAATAATTGAAAACAGTGGATTAACGTGTCCAATATAAATTATATCAATATCTTTATTCACCGCTTTCTGTGGTATATACTGAGTATTAAGAAAATACGGAATCGCTATATACTGATTCCGCTGTAATATGTCGTTTCGCCACTTGGACGTGTATGGGCATATGGACAGAATATGTTTATACCTAGTTTCATTTAATAAGGCGTTTTTTAAAGAATCGTCGTGAAACCACATGTTTGGCTGTTCCCCATCAAAGAAAAAATTACATTGAGTTGGGTCGACTGGACAGTCACCTTGAGATCCAAGCCATAAATGAACGTTTGGTGTCTCTGCATCCTGCAATTCCTCAAAATGAAAATATCTAAGGGTATCATATGATGGGACTGCAACTATATGCTTATGCACAATCATGTGGCGAAAACCATCCCATAATTCATTCGACGTTCCGGATGTAACATTTTTTTAAGATCTTCCTGAAGTTCTTCCCATTTAAAAAATTTCCTGGGAATCAATCCAGGTGTTTCTGCTCGAGGATCATATTCAAGATATTGAAAAACGTCCCCCTCCTCAAAATAACCGGCAACACAGAATTCTTTATAACCTAAAAAATTAAGATATTTTACACAATCTTCTACTATAAAAAATAGCTCTTCTGACCATTCAAAACTAATCAGATTTTGCTTAGCTGTTAAACCAAGTAAAGCAGAGTATTCTCCACCTTCAATATCAAGTTTGATGAGATCTGGATGCCCATATCTTTTAATTAAAGTATCCAAAGTTATAGTATCTACTTTTTCAACTCTATCCCAGCTACAAATAGTCTGGATTCTACTTCCTTTCCTAAACCTAGAAAGCTGCATAAATTGTTCAGATGCGGTAGAAATTCCATTCTGAGCTTCATCTATATGCAAATCAATTTTACACCCATCTTTAGAATATACTAACGCCGCTATTAAAGTAATGTTTGAAGAAAATGGTTGTTGTAATAAATTATTATTGGCTTCAACTCCTAAAATATGACAATCAGGATAAAGTCTCAAAATTTCTCTTGAAAAATTCCCTACATTATAACCAATATCAAACACTAATTCCATCACCACTCCTGTGCCTCGGCTGGATTATAATACCCGCGTATGTTCATATCAATTCCATATTTTTTTGTTAATAAAGTAAGCTCTTCAGGATATTCGACTGTGTTCCACTTCCTTCTTATTAGGCCTGTTGCTATATAAGGGAAAACTTGTGAGTCAAAATGAAAAATTCCTCGTTTAGGTTCATTATTATAAACATATACACCGGATATGTTTAATTTAACAGTAGCATCAATATAAGTCTGTTTTTCTCTGAAATCTTCTGATTTTACTTCATTATATAATTTTAAAAATATATTTTTTCTCCAGATCGTCGGTTGCATGGAAAAAACATATGGATTCCCGGCAGGTAAACTGAAAAGATCCTGTTCAATATGCTGTTTCGGTAATTCAGAGTGTGCATTTAATCTAACAAAAGACAACTCTGGATGCACATTTAAAAAATCTGAATATCTCTGCATACTCGTCAAGTCTGGGCGTTCATATAGGAAGAAATCCTCCTGCATATAAATAAAATACTCACAAGGAATACTTTCTAAATTTTCACACCAATGTTTCCAATACCAATCTGGATTTTTATATAATAAAAATTTATGATGAAAAAAAGCTTTTGGAATACTATCACTTATTACATAGCTTTTCATTTCCGGCAAAAGAGCATCTAATTGACCAAAATAAATGGGCCAAATATCCTCATACCGGGAATTTGTATAGGTCACTAAAACAGTGCTAGTCAGGAATGTAAACACCTGGGATCGCTCCTATAGAACTTGCTATATGCATTTTAGAGTAGTTCATTTGCATTTTTAAGGAATAAATGTCTATTCCCAATTTTTCCATTTGACCCATGATAATACCAAACTCCTGCTTCAAATATTCAAGATTCAAATTAATTTTAAGTCCTCGATTAATAAGATAAGATGCTATCACCCTCATTTCACACATAATATTGTCCACAGCAATATCGGAAAGATTGGCTTTTTCATACATTAATAACATTTTTTCTATAGGCCCATAAAACATCCAATCTGTCAAATAATTAAAATTACAAGTATCTTCTATTTTACCAGGATAATTGATATTCAACCAATGAGATGTGTTATTAATCATTAAAGAATCCGGTTTCACAACATCATTGTGTTTAGTATATAAAATGCTATATATTTTTCCATCAGCTTGTAAATTGTTTAAAAATTTTTCATAATTAGATATGACCAAATCTGAACGTATTTTAATGACACAATCAGCACCTAGTTCTTTAGCTTTTTGTATCCCTGTTAGGGATGATTGTATTTGGCGATTAATTTTTCCAAATACCGATGGCAAAGCAGGAATGGTTACCAAATGAATATTGGAATTTTGAATTTTATCTAAATGCTCCACAGGAGCATCTGCATCAGTACACCAAACTACATTTTTAACATTTCTATAGGAATGAATTATTTCATCACAATAAGTAGTATGTCCTTGTATTACAAAATACGGATTAATAGGAGTTCGAACAAAAATGGCCTCTGTTTGCAGGGAATTGGCCAATTTCTGAATAACACAATGAAAACCTCGTTGGGCCAATCGAGCTTCCATTTCTGTATTTATTATGCATCCTTTATATACTTCATTAATATTAAGTTCCAAAAATAAAATATCAAATTGTTCCAAATACTTTCCGCAGCCATCTATAACTAAATCTTCAGTTCCCTGGGTATCTACTACCAGCATATTATGTTTTTGAATATCCAATTTGTTTTCTTCAATAAGTGTGTCCAGACGTTTTAAAATAACAGACTGTTCTTCTTGTATAACTACATCAGGAGACATATATTTGTGCATCCCTAAGTCACGTAATGATGAAGACACATGATTATTCGTAACTAATAATTTACCTTGTCCATTTATATCACTAATAGCATAATTAAAAACTTTATTTCCAGGCTGGATCCCTAACAGTTTTAGTTTTTCAAAGCTTTCTTTAAGAGGTTCTATCCAAACTACATTTTTAATACCATTAGTACGATATTCCTCATTTTCTTCACCTACACTGGCTCCTACATGGATAATTCCTGTAATAGTTTTACCAGTGACACATTCTATTTCTTTGATTGGTATGATAATAAGTGGCATATTGATTAATCCGTAAATTCTATATGTTTAATAAATTTTGCTGGAGTTCCGGCGTATAAACAATTCTCGGGAACATTTTCAGTAACAAGACTGCAAGCACCAATAACAGAATTTTCTCCAATTTCGCAAGGCCCAAGTATTGTAACATTACTGGAAATCCAAGCACCCCTACGAATATTATATCGCGACCTTTCTTTGGGAAAGAATTTATTCGGGCCATACCTTTTTTAGTCATATCATGTGTTCCAGTCAGGACACAGACATTGTGCCCAAAAAATACATCATCTTCTATAGTGATAATCCCTGAACTTGTATTAAAAATAGTATTCGTTGGATAAACATTATTGCCAATTTTAAGCCGCAATGAAGTCCCGGCGATTGCAATAGTACCTAATAATTGCTCTGCCATAAACGGTGCAAGTTCCTTAGCTAGTTTATCAAGTTCTTCATCAGTCATAGTGTGCACATTTTTGTATTAAGATATGATCCTGGAATCATGTATTCTCTGGTTGGGTGTCCAAATATATACTCATCCAGGGATGAACCAACGTCAATAAATCGTCCGTGAATTCCGGTTCCGGATCCTTTAGAAAAATCAATCAAAATTTCAGATAACGGCCCGGCAGCAAACAATACTAACTGATTTAATAAATTCTGCTGATCAAGTATTTTAAAATATGCAGAGATAAAAGAATCACGTTGAATTTTCCAATCCTCAACAACTTGATTAGAAATAGGAAAATAATCAAACACTGGAAAAGGAAAAGTTTTATTTTGTCCTTGTTCATTGCCCACAATAATAACAGGTTCTATTATTGAACTTAGTCTTGATTTAAATTCATTATAATTCCCATTAATCCATAAATTTGAATACGTTATTTGATCTTCTGGACACAAAAGCAACTTCAATAAATAATCCTTTGTGGATGGATCACAACATTGACAAGAAATCCCATAAAAATAATCATCCTCTTTATGCCTTAAAGCATTAGCCAAATCTAAATTAAATTGATTAAAACCCTTTGAAACCCACCCATCTATTTGATTTGTAGCATCAAAAGATTTCCCCTGCAAAAGTCCTGCTTCCCCATCGGCATAACGGACAAAATAGGTCGGCTTTTTATCAAAAAATACCCGCTTCCAAAAATATTCAAATTCGGACCTAAAATCTTTATTTCTCATATTATTTTATACAGCTAAAAGTTTCCATCCTCTGGAAATAAGTTCTTTAAAATAATCATTAACTTCCGTTCTAAAAACTTGATTCTGATTGGGTTGGACGTGCAGTAAGGATATAGCATTATTGTCCGTCCCCAATTCCCAGCCATGAAGACTTCCCCAAAGGGAGGTATCTGATTTTGGGTGCGGAGGAACATATGTATTAATCTGCATGTGTTTTTGCAAAGTATATGAAAAATGCATATCTTCTCCACACAAAAAAGATAAATTCAAGGGTGGAAGTTCCGCCCACATAGCCGATAAATAGTCTCTTTCAAAAAACCAGGTATGCCCTACTAAATCCACCTGTATAGTTTGTTCATTAGGATTTATCCACCCATGCCGTTCGTGATTATGATAATCATTTTTATCATGAAAAATTAGACCGTTAGTTCCAAGAAGCCCAGGTGTAGTTTTCACAGTCTCCAAGCAATTTTCAAACCAATGGTCCCCTGGAATAGTATCGTCATCAAAAATACAGACATATTTCGTTCGTGCATTCAGGGCAAAAGCAAAACGGGCCCATACTCCATAATTAAAATTACTTATCGTCGCCCGAGTTCTATTAATAGCTTCATAATTAAAATTAAAACCTTCCCCCGGAGAATTATACCAAAGCAAAACATCTCTAGGCTTGATGGATTGACTATTAAGGGCATTTATCTGTTGATCAAGATTATTGCCTCTCCTGTATCCGTTCAAAATAGCTGTAATCATTCTAGGGCCCTGTATTTTTTAATAACCTCTTCTCTCCGACGTATAAATTCATGAAAATTTTTTTCCAGATAATCCGTCGTGACTTCAGTTTTAGTAAGATCAGACCAGATATGCCGATCTTCTTCTTTCCGTGCATGTAAAGCATGAACCCCTAACCCTGCATCTGCACGGGTATTACCCCAGACATTTTTATTTGTTTCCGAATAAGGAGACACTAAAATTTTAATATCATGCTTCTTTAACATGAAACCGAAATGTATGTCATCCGCTATTTTTTCATCTATCACAGGTTCTTTCCAAAAATAAGAAAACCATTCACGCTTCCCAAACCAGCCATGTCCTCCCACATCAACAAGAGTTGGTTCTTCCTGGTGCTCGGTATCCCCATATTGTTTATAATAAATAATGTCCGTGTTTCTGGAATAACACAAACCATAAGGGGAGACAACTGCATTGTTAGTCTTGGAAAGACAATAGCATTCTTCCAACCAGCCCGGAGCGGGAAAGACGTCGTCATCTAATAGACAGATATAAGATGTTTTCGCCAGCAAGGATATTGCAAACCGAGCGGGAAGATTGAAATCATGTAGGGTTTCTATAACATGGACATTGTCATATTTATTCTGAAATTTATAAGCTTCCTTGTGAGCTTCCAGCTGTGTTTGCCATACAATAATTTCTAGCGGCTTAAGAGTCTGTTTTTGCAAACATTCAATTTGTTCTACCAATAACTCCGGGCGTAAAAACTCCGAAATTATCACTGTCACCTCGGGAATCTCTAAATCAAAACGGCAGAGCTGGACCTTATTCTCGACTACGGTAGTAGCCCATTTTTCTATAAAACCCATTTTATTTAAATGGTCTTTTAATTTATTTATTAAACCTGTCTGTCCTGCAAGCATCCCCAGATCTTCATGCATTTCTATTAGAATAGTTGAACAACGTCGAATATCCTCCCAAGAAGCCCCATAAATAATATCATACTCGGACCCTTCACAATCAATTTTAAGAACTATCGAATCAGAATCAAAATTGTTTAATAAATCGTGGAAGGAAATTGTTTCTATAGGGCCATCAGGAATAATATAGCAACGCCCGTCATATGGGCTGTATTCAGGTTGCCGGCCTATATTGACTCGCCCCCCACTTTTACCTATAGCAGCTTTATTTAACACACTAATATTATACGATCCCTGAGTATTTTGTTTTAAAAGATTAAAAGCTTCCGGATTAGACTCCACAGCTATAATTTTTTTAGCTCCGGCCTTCTTTGCCAATAAAGAAAACAGGCCATTATTCGCACCTATGTCTAAAACATTCTTATGGACTAAGTCTTTTGAAGAGACCCGATACTGATTCATCTCGATGACCTCGTGATAAACCGAATCGTGCTGAGATTTAAGATGTTCAAAGTTCATAGTGGTTTTTGGGCCTCTACATGCATATTACTTTCGGGATGTGGGTAAATTTCAGGGCCGAAGATAATATTAATGAAACCTGCCCATTCCAAATGTTCTTTAATTGAATCCGGCCAATATCCAAATAAATGAGGACTGGTAATATTATCGGGACCCCCTACCCCGCTGGTATTTACACTCCCATAAAAACAATTCGTAATACCATAACGCTCTGATTTTGTTGCAGTTACGAATCTTTTACATAGTGCTTCTAGGTCAGGCATTTCCATTATTAGCCTTCCACCAGGTTTCAATATATTCTTCCATTTCACAAGTATTTCAGTGGCATGATACGGGTTAATGTGCTCAAAATTATGTGAAACAAGCAGTTCCTCTACTGAATTCTCAGGCAAATCAAGATTTGTAACATCTCGAATTATATGTGCTCTCTGGTCGTATAAATCTACATTTAAATACCCAGGAACCTCAACACCTCCCGAGCCCAAATTCAATTTAATATGCTTATTATATTTAAGCATATTTTTAAAACCATTCTCTTTCACTATTCGGGCACTATATTCTGGGAATTCTTTATTGCTAAGCGTCCCTTCTCCTATGTGATAAATTGGAAATCTTCCTTCATTAGTGAAAGTGAATTCTAAATTATTATCGGGAACTACAACCTGTTTATAACCGGCATTTTTAGCCTCAATACAAAACGAGATATCCTCCCCACCCCCTGGAGAAAAATTTTCATCAAGATACATAATTCGAAATTTTTTCTTTTCCTCTTCAGACAAATTATCATATTGAATTTTATTTATTCTTTTTTTCATAATTTTTCCATCTATTATAAGACTTTTTAATTTTAGATACCCATTGATCTTTTTCAAGATAATAAGGAACTATGATTAATAAAATTCCCTTTTCTTTACATTTTTTAATTTTAAAAGCATCTTTCTTTTTTCTCTTTTTAAACTCTTTAAGAGAATAGTGATCATAATGGGCACGTTCATAATGTTGGTAACCTTGATATTCAAATGCTATTTTAAGATTTTCACAATACCCATCTAATTCTAATTGTCTCCCCATCTTCCAAAGCAACCATTTAGGCCTTTTCTTAGGAAATGACTCCCCAAAATATTTTTCTATTATTTTACGGAATTCATCTTGAATTTTAGCCTGACAAAAAGGGCACCAATGTTTTCTCTGGATTAAACTCCAATTCGTTTCAAATCTATGCCCTTTCCCACAATTCACTATCCAAAATTTATTGTAGCATCCAACATATTTAAAATATTTCTCAATAGCTCCGCCCCGCTTTTTAATCACTCGGCGGATTTCTTTTTCATCTTTTCTTTTTTCGAAAAAGAAACACTCATGACACCAATTATCCTGTTTTAAATGAGTCCCACATGTTTTCCAACGATGCCCTCTCTTACATGTAATCCAAAACTTCTCTTCTAAATCAATAAATTTAAAATTGTCATCGACCTTCCCATGTTTTCTTTTTATTAATTTTAAAATCTCTTTTTCATCCTTTATTTTCTCACAAAAGGGGCAAACTTGGCCCTTTTTTATATAAATTAAACAAGATTCAAATTTATGTTTTTTCGGACACATAATATAAAATCTTTGTTTTATATTAACAAACTTAAAAGTTTTTTCTACTTTCCAGCCTTCTTTTTTTATAATTGTTATTGCTTCTTCTGTAGTTAATCTCGGATAACCGACACATTTAGGGCACCAATGATTTGCTCTAATAGCTGCCCAATTTGTGTTCCATCGATGCCCTCGTTTACAAATTATAATAAATTTTAACTGTGAATTTTCATATCTAAAATTTTTTGGTAACACTGCTTCTTTTTTCTTAATAATTTTTGTAAGTCTATTTTCTATGTTTTTTCTTTTACGTTCATTTGCACATTTAATACACCAATGACCTTGTCGTAAAGATTTCCAGCGGAGTTTAAAATAATGCCCCGCTTTGCATTTTATTCTAAATATTGTCGTATCCATAATATATTTAAAATTCTTTTTGAGATGTCCTCCTTTAGATTTAACTAAATTTTTAACTTGCTGTGTGGTAATTAAAGATTTTGACATAAAAATTTATATTTCCTCATAAATAGCGATTTTTTCAAATACTTCTCGTTTAATCATTGTGCAGAAAAAAATTAAAACCCTATCTCCCGCATATTGGTCGAACAACTCTAGAGGCCCTGTCAATCCTACCTTATCATCCTTCAAAAAGGGCTCCTCCAACATTTTTATCCAAGTTCCCTTCGCGAGTCCTTTGTCCAAGATTTGGGTGTCATTATTCAAAAGAATTATAAAATTCCCCCGGGCCACCTTAATTCCTTCATTCGTAGCCCGCGTATAGCCCAATCCTTTATCGAACCATAAAAGTTTAAAAGGATAACCCAAATAATCAACATAAGTGGCCGTGTCATCTGTACAACCGTTGGCTACGACTATAATTTCCACATCTTCTAAATTGGTATACTGCTTCACGCTTTCAAGACAAGGCCTCAAGCAGTCCTCGAGATGCTCCCCATACGTGGGCACGACTATAGAGAACCGAGGTCTTTTCCCATGCTTCATATAAAGCCTTTCTCGGTTTATCCGCATCAATTCCACACGCTCTTTTTTTGCCACGACATCTACTGGACTTCCCGGGTGGAAAATAGGAAATGCCCCATCCTCACCCACAAAAACTGCACGGTACTTTTTCTGTATTGAAGCACTGATATCGACGTCATAAAGATATCCGTACCCATATTCAAGATCAAAACCTCCCACCTCGTCAATAATATCCTTTTTATACATTGTGCAGCCACTATGTATAAATTTTCCGAGGTAAGGATAATCCCCTATAAAGGGTCCTGCTATCCCCACTGTAGGATCAGAAAAGGATTCATATAATCTGTTAATCCAAGTATCCACAGGTTGGTCCAGTAAAAGAGTATCATCATCAATCAAGACCAAAAATTCTCCCGAAATTCTTTTGTAACCTTCTAAAACAGGAATGATCTGACCTTTTCTTTCTGCCCCGAAATCTATAAAAATAATATTTTCTAGACCCCTAAAATATTGAACTGTATCAGGATCACATCCATTGGATACTATTATTAATTCTTTGTTTGTGAAAGAAGTATATTTTAAAATTTTCTCTACACAATCTCGGGCTGTAGCTCCTGAACACGGAACAACAATACTAAATTTTGGGGTGCCCTCGAAAATAGAAGAAGGGAAGGGATTTTCTGAAACCTCCAATATTGGTTGGATATTCTCTGGAATCATCATATTGGGACTGTCAAGTATTTCTCCCAGCTCTTGCTCTTCTTTCTCCAATATTTCGTCTTGATCATCAAATAAAACTTTCTCAGGTCCGACAATTTTAATGAAACTCTTTTTTCTTTCTAAAATTACAAGACCATTAGATTCTTCTATATCTTCAATTATGGCCCACTCAGGGTTGGCCTGTAAAAATTCAGTTATTGCCGGCCTCAGCCCATGTTTATCAGTCTGTATTTTTTCCCCTGGAGTTACCGTGTCATCATCAATAGTTCCAAAAGTTGCGGTGTCATGCAAAAGAATATATTTTTTAACTTTATTAGCATGCCGGGCTAATTCCTGGGACAGCTGCCCGTACGTATGGAGAGTGTCAATAAAAAGTAAATCAGTTTCTTCTATATCAGCCTTCAAAACATCCTGCTCAATAAATTTAAAATCAACACCACTTTCTTTTGCAACATCAATAGCTTCCTGAATATTGGGATCCGTATAAATATCATAGGAAACCATCTTTGGAGACCTAGAAGCCATCAGACCATATGTAGAGAACACGCCTCTGACCCCGAATTCCGTAACATGTTCACATCTGTTAGCATATCTTCGTAAAATAGGGAAAAGTACATTTATGTCACAGGGATGAGATAAACAAATATTATAAATTTTTTCAAGACGACTGGAAAACCTGTCCACTAAAATTTTATTGTTTCTTTGAATCAGTTTATCTTTTAAATCGGGAGTATCCCCAAAAGTCCCATTTCCTTTATGCCATATAGGGAATTCTGAATGTGGTATTCCACTTCCGAATTCGGTAGACCCATCCGTGGGAACTTGCACTAATTTATATCCTATTAATTCTGTTTTAATGGAGAAGTCCCCATCTTCTCCCATCCCGGGAGAAAAATCTTCACAGAGAAGACCTATTTCCTCCAGTAAAGATTTCTTAAACATAGCACACCAAAAGGCTATAGCATTCCGCTGAATTCCACCACAGTCCCAGAAAAATTTCACAGGACCTGTAATACCTGTATTTTTATCTGTTTCGAAAGGCTTCCGAAGGATCTTTATCCACGTAGAATCAAGAATTTTTATGTCATTATTGAGAAGAATAATATATTCGCCGGTTGCAACTTTTAGCCCCTCATTCACTGCTTTTGTATAGCCTAAGGGAGCGGGGAACCAAAGAAGTTTAAAGGGCTGCCCGAGGCTTTTAATATAGCCATCAGTGTCATCCGTGCACCCATTGGCAACTATAATAATTTCAGTGTCTTGCAGAGGTGTAGTTGTCTGCAGACTCTCACAGCAGACCTGCAAATCTGAGAGATGGGAATAGGTCGGAATAATAATTGAATATTTCATGCAGAAAAGACAATTTTTCTATGTGTATTTAAGATATAAAATTCTACTAATATTATTATATCGGAATTTGAAAATTTTTTAAACCTGAAATATGAAGAAATAGTAGAAGAAAAATTCTTAAACTCTGCCGTAGCGGGAAGGACCATAAATCCGGGCCCGGGCGGCGTCCGACATCATTGAAGATGAGGGCCGGTTAGTATAAAAAGATGACTGAGCAGCTTTACGGGCATAGCGTTTAAAAGTGGTGATAGGACCTGCCGATTCAGATACACTCTGTTTAACAACTCCTCCACGGGCCACTAAATATTCTGTAGCAAGATACACTGCCCGGGCAAAAGCATCGGAAAGGTCATCATGCAAGCCTTTCGCTTCTGGGGCCTGAACCTCTATAAGATATTTGGAATGTCGAACAGCCTGAAGTTTTAATAATTCCGATACAAGGGCTATATCTTTTGAACGGTGACCTTCCTCAATATGGTCTTCACCCTCCGGAATTCTTAAAGTTCCCCCTAGCATTTTCGACATAAGATTTTGATATATTTTGGAATTAAAATCCCGTCCCATCTGTACAGCCTGAACTTGTTTAACTCCCAATTCATGGAGTACCGGAATGATGGCATACCCATAATATTGGTCCATGACACCTTTAATAATAAAAAATTTGTTCACGAAGGAAGCAAGCCATTCACCCAATTCTTCCGGTTGAAAATATTCTTTACCTTCTTTTTCCGCATAACGGACTTCTGCACAATCAATCTCTATACAATCCCGAGGTCCATTAGGAGTATCCTGCCTGATTATATGACAAATTACGACTGCAGTGCCATCGTTTTTCATGCCTATATCTACACCCATAAAATGAGGAAGTTGGTCACGACTGATGGATTTTAATTTTAATCCTGGTATCACGTTCAATTTCAAAACTTGCTCATTTTCAATCCAACTGGACACCCGGTCACTAAACTGGGCACCAAATTCTGTATCAAAAGTGATGGGATTTTCAATATATTTGGCTCTAAGATACTTGGGGGCGAGAGTATAATCTATTTCCCAGGTAGGGGCCTGAATCATAAGAAGATCGTTGCAATCAGGATCGGAAGCTCTCTGATATAAATCATAGAATTTTCCCGATCTGGTGTACGGAGAAGAAATACAGATCACTCGTCCCTGCGGCTCCCCCTCGGGAGAATTAAATTTTGCCACGGAGGGTGTCACAGCTTCATAAACATTATAATCGGATTTATCATCGGAAGTAGCAGCTTCAAAAAAATGGGCCATCTCGTCTATGATAGCAATAATATTATTGTGACCAAGAATCGTACGCCCGCTGCAGGGTGCTGCTACTATCCTCAAAGACGGGCGGTTGTTGCCATAGAGTTCAAGATCGCGTTCCGTACTCAACTGCATATAATCAAGTGTAGGCCGGCAACGATAACGTTTAAAAAATTCAGAGCGATCCAGGTGGCCTGTAATTCTACGGAAAAGTTCTGATGCCTGTTCCTTACTCGTGGCAATGCAGGAGATTCTGATCTCATCGTCCGGCATGATTTTATAATATACCTGGGGAGAAAAACGCTTCAGAAGTTTATACGTTTCATAAGCCACCAAAATAGCTATGCTGCTGGTTTTTAAACCTCTACGGCCTATTGCTAGAAGAGTATTCGGCCTGGTGTCTTTAATCTGCCCGGTAATTTCCTTGACATTAATACGTCCTTCATTCCATAAATAATTAAGATATTCCATTTCGTTAAATCTGAAACGTTCCTTTTCATTGAAATGATCCTTGATAATTATTGAATGATCGTCATTGTCCAGGAGAGGAATATTATATATGCATTTAAAAATGAATTTTTGAGCAGGAAAAAGTGGAGGTAATTCAGGGGTGGCACCCATTCCAAGACCCCAGGGTGCCTCTGCAAATTCTATAATATTACGCTCGGAGCTGTCTGTGAGCCTGGAATTGGTAACAAAACTGGAACATAGTTCGGAGAGTGTTCTATCTTGAATGCCCATAAATTTTTAGTGTACCGTTTTAATAATCTTGTTGGCCTTTTGCTCCCAAATTTCAAGATTTGGGCCTAGTGCAGCAAAAAATAAATTCTTATATTCGGGGGGTATTTTAGCCATATCGAAAGTTTCGGACACCGTAGTCAGCAAAAGTTTTAATATTTCCCTGAACTTGGGACTTTTCAGATCTAGTTCTCCTGAACCTCCAATAAGAGCCTGCCTCTGGAGCACTGTCTCGGACATATATTTGAGCAGTGTTCCGCGTTTAATTGAGAGATGCGAGGTATCTTTACCCTTACTTTCCCCACCTGCTGCAACATCACGTTCCTTTTTTTCCCTGAGAAGTTTAATAGCCTGCTGTTCCTCTGCAAGACCTATCATTACAGCTTTCAGGACTGCATCCGGAAGTTCATCATCACGGATAGAAAGAGTAATGATATCTTCAGTACTCTCCTGGGGAGGAATTATAACGGTGTCATAATTGATGGTTTCAGCGGCCGTAGTTTGCGGCTTGACAACATCAGTCACCTGGCCAATAATAGTCAGCTCAGAGGTAGAATCCGGCATATAAAAAGAAAAATCCTTTAATTTTTATAAGCTGTCAATTCCAGCCCGGTTAAACAATTCTCCGACTTCTATCTGTTTCGTTGCAGGTAGAGAATTCACATCCACGACCATCTCATTGCCGGTCGTATAACTCAGAATTTCCTGAGTGGCAGACTCAATGGTGGAAGGATCCGGAAGCGTCGGCTTTGTTATAGGGTCTGGGAATATAACAGCGTTTTTAGATTTTTCTTTTTTATTTGCTATCGCACCGGCAGGCTGTGCATTCAGCTGTGTAACTGCTGCAGCCAATATGCTATCAGCTTCATCCGCAGAAAATTTCTGGCAGAGTTTTATATGAATTTTTTCGGGCTCAATACCTCTTTTTAGAGCTTCCAAAGAAGCAGATTTGTAAGTATCATTTTTATCAGAACTTTGCTTACCAGTCATTGCATACATAAAACCCGAGATCCCTGCTGGTGACCGTGCAGACTTTACAGTTGGCTCAAACTTCTGGGCCTGTACAACAGGATATTTTCTGCCTATTCTTTTGAGCTCTTCTCCAAGAACAGTGGAGATATCCCCTGCAGAAATAAGTGCATCAATTTTTTTGGAATCCAGACCTTCCTTTGCAAGGACAATTGAAAGTGCCTGCGCAGCAACTTTAAGATCTGCAAAGGCAAATTTATCCTGCACCATTTCTTTAATGGCCGCAGAGTTTTTGCCCTTTGCAAGATACTCCTGCACAAAAGATACGACTGGACTTATGATATGAAGCTGAATGGCATCCTGTGCTTCACGGGCACTCAAGCTCTGCTCAGCTGCAATAGTATTAAGACCCGCAGTAATTTCTTCAGCAGTAAAAATCTTTTTCTCCTCCTGGGCTTTAACTGTAGTGTCCGGTTTGGGGGCAACATAAAGAAAAGCTGCCCGCAGGGAATCTTTCGAATCGATTACAAAACTATTGGGGATCCTCCCAGCCTGCACTAAATGATCGTGATATTTCTTAAAAAGATTTTCGTTATAGTCTACAGAAGCAACACAATTTTTATGGAATTCCGAGGCAAGCATTGAAACGATATAAGGATTATAACCTTCATTCAGAAGGACATCCCTTGCCAAGCGGGTTTTGTGCTGCTTTAAAAACTGCTCCGCTTCCCCATAAGTCTCGAATGCCGTGACGTCAATATAGACATTGCCCAGAAGACCTATTTCAGAGGCCACCTTCTGCAATTCATCTTTGGCGAGATCAATGTGTTTCGCGGAAAAACGGGAGCGTAAATAACTGGTCAGCTGATGACCCTTTAACCCTGCCATGATAGCCTTTTTGGCTTCCCGTACTATCATCTTACCTGTCTTGGAGTCTTCTGTAGAAGAACGTATACCAAGAGGAAGAACCTGCGAATTCGGAATGATGCTGACACCTTGCTGGGCCCCATGATTCCACAAATCGTGCAGCTTCGGAATGGTGCGAAGAGGTTGATTGTCCGAGGGATAATTATCGTAGGTCGAGGTGTCTACCTCAAGCCACGAATGGTCAACTATTTTCGGATACTTAGGATCCGCACCGATAAGTTCTTTTGAAAGATCGCCCATCATAAGTTTTTTCGCTCCTCTTTTTAAAAAAATTATATTTTTGTTGTTTTACCAACTGAACTGAATTTAATGAGAGCTGCTTTAACTGCAGGCTCCAATATTTTATTAACAGTAGAAGCAAGTCTTTCTGCATCTTCTAGCACTACTTCTTGACTTGTTTTGACTTCTTCCGGCTTAATTCCTTCCTCAGATTTTTCCTGGGTGGGAGCAGCTTCAGGGCTCTCTTCCACCTCTTCCGCTTTTTCCTCTACATCTTCTTTTTCCTTGATGAGCTCTTTGACTTCCTTGTCATCTTCGGAGTTCCAATGAGGGTTTGAGAGCTCGTCTGCAAGACTGTCCGAGACATCACTAAGGGAATGTATAGAAGTGTTTAAAGCCTCTTTAATGCCCTTTATGGGCATGATATAGCCGAGCCCTCCCAGAAGGCCGTCCGGACTTATATCCGGTCCCTTAACCCTCGAGAACTCGTTTAAAGCGGAAACCAGGGTACCCACTGCAACAGTCACGTTGTGCAGGACGTATTTAAGGTGCTTGAGCTTCTTTTTATCATATTTAAAGTCGTCGGAAATCTCCCTGCGAAGACCCGCAGCTGCCTGTCGATCGGTTAAACGTTTTCTGGGTGCCATTCTTTATATCCTCAAAGGATTTTTTGTGTTAGGATCAAAAAGCCGTTCTATAACGACCTGACCTTTTTCATCCTCGGAAATCTTCCAAAGGTCCCGCTCTGCCTTGTGCACGAGAGTGTCCGAGCTAATTCGAAGGAAATTGAAAAAATCGTCTATGGAGGCTATTTTTACTCGGTTTTTACCGGTCAGGAAATCATCCATTCCGCTGACTAATGTCTCGTCATCGGACTCCTTCAGAGTACCCAGGTCGTTAACCAGCTGACTATAAAAATTATCGTCCATAAGCTTAAAAAACTCCTTTTTTTAGCTTGCGTAATCCGGCCAGGCATCGATATCACCACCGGTAGGAGGTGTCGGATATTCCAACCCTTCCGGGTCAGGTCCATCACCCCGGGGCTTCACCACCACAGGACCTATCAGGGAGTCGTGCGGAGAGCTATAGTCACCGCGGCCACAATCTATATCACGTACTGGGCGGATTCCCTGCCGGTTATAATCAAAGCGTTCCATATTATCATTATCATGTATGCCTTGCAACGAATTTAGCGTCTCCGACTGACCGCAGGGCACCTCTGAGTCCTGATAATACGGCAGGTTAATAGAAGGACCTGTTAATTCTGCCCTTTTCCTGTAATTCTGTATCACTCTTTTTGCAGATTTTCGCCAGGGATAACCCGGGAAAACATAGACCCGTTCAAATTGCTTCAGGGCAGAGACCATTTTGTCCTTTTCCGCTGTATCCTGCTCTCTCATTATCATCTCTCGTAACTCATTGGGAGGAATAAAGATGTATGAATTGGCCTCCTCCTTCCCGGGCAAATTTGAGCCCGAAGGAGGATGTAGGGCATAGTCAGCTACCTTTAATGGCATAAAAATAGACTTTTCCCATAGATAATCAATAAGAATATCAGAAGTGAGAACTTTATTAAATGATTATTAAGGATTTAAGGAGGCTTGTAAATGCTGAATTATTTCTCTGCAGTGACCTATAAAATCTTCCTCAGAATAAGTGTATTTCATCACATTGCATTTTTCGCAGCAAGTAACACAATTATCTTTAATATAGCCTAATAAATTATTCCGTCTATCTATACCATTGTGAATAAAACTAGAATGTTCAGATCCAGTTTTTATTTTTTTAGAGGGGCCACTATCACAATAATAACAATTATCAGTCACTAACTTTTTAAATTCCTCTTTTAAAAGAGTAAATTCCAACCCTCTTTCCTTTGCACTTTTTTGATAATCTTTAAATAGTGCATTAAATCCTGCTTCTCCCGGCTCTAATCCTTTTAATCTTTTTTCATTATTATAGCATCCGCAACTTTTACTGGTTCCATTAACCAGATGATGCACCCCAACCACCTTTTCGTTACCACACTCACATCTGCATAAAACAAAATGCCTATGATGATTGTCCGTTCTACTATCAACTGTCAGAACAACCCACCTACCAAATTTTTGACCAATGATGTTGTTTTTATTAAATTTGTACATTAGGATTTTTTATCGTTTTTCTTTTTAATCTGCTCATCAATAAATAATCTGATCACTTCTGCCATTGAAATATCATTTTCATACGCTTCTTTTTTTAAAAATTTATGCTCTTCCTCTGTAAAATAAATTTGGGTCCGTTTCATTCTATTTTTCCTTTCGTTTTTTGAGCGTTATATACTAAAAGACATTGCTGTAAAAATTCAGCTCTTGAATAGTTTAATTTCATTCTATTACATTTTGTACAGCATGAAACTACATTGCCTTGTTCATAACCCTTCAAACTATCAATTCTATCTATTCCGTTATATATAAATGTTGAATATTCGGACTGATTCTTTTTCTTATTAGAAGGCTTTGCCCCACAGTAATAACAGTTACTATTTACTAGAATTCTAAATTCTTCATCTGATAATGAAAATTTTAAACTTCGTGTTTTTGCGCCTTGTTTATATGAACGAATCAATTTATTAAATCCAGCTTCACCAGGAGCTAGTCCCTGTAAAGCTAAAGCATACCTAAAACATCCACAGCTATTAGTATGTCCTTGTTTAAGTTGGCTCCCCTTTATAATTTTTTCATTCCCACAGTCACATCTGCAGAGCCAATAATGACAAAATTTATCATTAGTTTTATCATCGTGTTTTAAAACTATTAATTTTCCAAATCTTTTTCCAACTAAATTTTCTGTAAATACCATTGAGCGTCGAATTTTCGTTTTATCAAAACATCCACAAGATTTCAGCGGCCCTTTTTTAGTAATCAGATAAAAACGGGATCTAATAACTTCTTTACCGCAAATACACCTACAGCTCCACAAAGAATCACCAAATTTATTCATTCCTACTTGTTTTAAAATGGTCAATTTTCCTACTACACGACCAGTCAAATTTTTTGTTGATTTCGGCATATTAATACAGCATAATGTATTTAAAGATTATTACAAAACCCTCTTTTTCAGCTGGAATGAATCCCTACTCATTCCAACGAATTTTTAATAAACATTTTGTTCTTGCCAGTAGACTCTCCGGATCCCCTTGGTAACAGGGGGCAGCTTTATGGGTACGGTGTTTACCCCGTCGGTGGCATAAGGGGTAACTCCCTGAAGAATAAAACACAGATCATTGAAATCGTCGTGAACACCCAACCAATCTTCCCATCCCAACCAGACACCATCACCAATATTTACACCGCCATTTATGACAGGGTTTTCGTAACCGGGAAATTGAAATGCCTTCAGATGGACCCACCCATCCGTTGCAGACTTATTATTGTAGTACACAACTCTTGGGTTGGCGGAACAATCAGTGGAGCATTTAACCACAACAGGAAGGCCTGCCGTCATTGTTGAGGCAAAAACAGTTTCTGTTCCCCAGGTGGATTCATCCGAGGTGTTGGTGCTGCCGGTAACCGTAGCGTAAGGATAAGTTTTTCCGCTATCCACTGAAACAGTCATATATATTTTTGTCGTTGTTTCCGAGGAAAATATCCATCCCTGGAGAGGCTTGCCGTTAGTGCGAAAAAAAATCTTGGGCGGTGAGACCGGGCCTGTATAGACATTATTATTCATGATAGTTCTCATATCATCAGCACCATTGACAGTTAGAACAAATAGACAGGTAAGCAATAACCCTGCTGTTGCACATAGAGTTTTCATAAAAAACCCTCCCAAAAAAGAAGAACTTTATTAATAAAGTATTATCTTTTTTCAGCTGGAATGAGCTCTGGCCCATTCAGCTTGGGACCTGCCCGCATGGTCATCTTTAAACACTTCCTGAGATTCTTTGGTGGCCAGTTTTAAATTCCTGGCATCAGTGAGCCATGTTGTGGAACAATTTTCACAATAAAACCCTATTTCTAGAGAAAGAGGATGGGAATAATTGCTTGCTAGAAGAGTTCTTCTTGAGGTAGGCTTGGCTATTGCACAGGAATGTCTGGATACGGTCGAAAGTAAAGAATCAACACTTTGCAGGTGAATGAAGCGCCCATACATATTTTTTCAGCACCAATCTATTTTCAGGTTTTTGATCGAGCATTTTAACCTGGTCTCATTTTTTTAAAAATATCTTGGCAAATAAGCTTCTATTTCAGACTCACTTCGTCTCCTGGCGTCATTGAGTTTCTTTAATTGTTTATCAAGCTTTTTATGAAACTTGATTACAAACTTTTCATACTCCTCAGGAGATTTGAATACCGGTTTTGCCACTTTATTCTGATTAGGAATAATTTCCATATGCATTTTTTTTTATTCTCCCATCAATTTAATAGGGTCCGACTGATAGGCACAACTAAAATTATACTGACAAATTGCCATAGGCCATAACTCCTTCTTAGTGCCTCCTGCAGATTTTTCTACTTTAATTTCCTTTTTATGAGAACAGGAAGCCGGGCAGTTGTCAGCCATTAAACACTTTCTGATGGAGGAGGATTCTGAAGGCATACTGTTTTTCCTTATTCTATGAATAATATGGTTCTATTATTTCTTTTTTTAAGATAGAAATAATTTCTGAATCTTTTTTATTGTAAGGTATTCTAATAAGTTTAATTCCATTTGTTTGACAAAAATTAGTTTTAATGGTGTCTGATTTTTGTATTCTATTAAATTCTTTTTGACCTCCAAAATACTCACATAAAACAAAATGCTGTTTTCCATCATATTCTATGCAAGTCTTTAACCGAGGGATATAAAAATCAAAATTAAGATAGCTTTTATATCTGCATTTTTTAAATCGTTTCTCTCTTTTATATTTAATTTTATTGGAATCTAAAAATAAAGCTATGTGTCGTTCTCCTCGAGATTCCAAACAGAAAGGACATCCACGCTTATTTAAATGGGACGCTGGGACTTGAAAAAATGCTCCGTGTTTTCGGCAAATAATTTTTACTTTTATATCATTGCGTATATACTTCACCTGAGAATAATCAAATTTTTTCCCATGAATTTTTTCAGCTTTCTTTATAAATTCTTGCACAGTGGATCGTTTATTGTTGCCATTTTCTTCAATAGCACATTGCATGCATTTCATTCTCCTTAAATGATTATTTGGAGTCTGTTCAAATATTCCGTGTTTAGGACAGATTATTTTAACTTTAATATTGCTTTTAATATAATTAATCAATGAATAATCATATTTATTGCCGTAGATTTTTGTAGCCTTCTGTATAAATGTATCTGTTGTTAGTCTCTTAAACTCTTGAGAACATTTTTTACAACTATCTCCCGATAAATGATGGCTAGGCTTTTGTTCAAATATTCCGTGTTTAGGACAGATTATTTTAACTTTAATATCTCGATTTTCATATTTTACTAAAGAATAGTCATATTTATTTTTGTGTATAATTCCAGCTCTATGCTTAAACTCTTCCAATGTCATACATCTTTTTAAACTAGAATTTCGTTTGGCACATTCTGGGCAATCACTACCCCTTAAATGAGAATTTGGTACCTGCTCAAATATTATCCCATGCTCTATACATTTTTACATATTTTGAACCCTTTCCACTATTATGTTTCAATAATCGCCTATTCAAACTTGTAGTTGTTCCACAATATAAGGAAAGATCACTACAGCGAATTATGTAAGTATACCAGGTGTTTTGTCTAACAGCCTTATGTGGAAAGCCATAAGTATCTCTAATACAGTGCATTATTAAACCTTTCTACGTTTTTTACGAGGAGTATATCTATGACAAGCATGTGTATTATGTTTAATATCCTCCTCACTTTGAGCAACACAATAATTATATCGTTGACAGCTACCGCATGTAGGATCAACATCTCCTTTTCGATCAAAATGAACATGAATTTTTTTGCGCTCCTTACGTTTCAAATATACCTTATTTAATCGTGTTTGGAAACATCCATAGCAAGGTCCAAAGTCATCCAGATAATCATATACCTCAGCTTTTTTCTTTCTCCATATAACTTCACCATGTTTTATAATTTTGTAAGGTGTACGAACACGAGACATTTCTTGATAATAACTCGGTGCATTAGAAGAAGGCATTGCGTTAAAATAGCCTGACCATCTTGGTACATTGATTCCTAATAGCATGGCTCGGTTTGCAACTATAGCACGATACTTGCCTCGTACCATTTCTCCCAATAAGCGATTCCGATAAGGTGCACTACCCCAAAATCCTGCGGCACTAATACCCATATCATTCAAACGTCGAACCAAGGACTTAACATGAAATACAGGACGAGTAGCTATAATAGCAAAATGATGACGACTTTTCTTTAGATGCCTTCTAACATCCCGACATATCATTTTATTGCGAGATTTACTTGAACCTAATATTTTTTCCAATGTATGCCAACGGAAAAAGCCTTTTAACCCAGGATCAAATTCTGTGCGCCTAACAAATACATCAACTGGAACCTTTTTCATTTTACCTTTAGCAACAACAGGCCCCATTATATCAAAAACAACAGGTTCCATTTGGTCTTTACGTTTATGTGTTGCTGTTAATCCACCTCTATAATAAGAGTTGAACTTGGAAACAACTTTACTGAAACAAGGTGCAGCCTCTTTGTGTACTTCATCTACCAAAACAAAGCCAAAAGCATTGCGATATTTCCTTAATGCTTTTTTACCGTTTTTACTGTTGAGTAGTTGCCAGGTTATCAAACAAATATCGTGAGTTCCTAAATCGGATATGTTGCGTCGGTGAATAACAGAAACACCTGTATCATAATCAAAAGCATTGGTGGTCTTTTTTAAAGCCTTGCGGAATTGTTTTATTAATTCATATTGATGCACTATTACTAAGGTCTTTACTTGTAAATCGCAAATCAAACTACAGGCCATGAAAGTTTTACCATATCTCGGAGGTGCCAACATAAGTCCATAGCCATATTCTTGCCACTCCTTACTTGTCCGTGTTTGATCTTTCTTTAATTTACCTGTGAATTTGATATGATTGGACATCTTAGGCTTAGCACGAATGTCAATATTTTGACACCTGCTTGTTCCAACTCCAAAGCAAAGGTTAAATCTAATTTTTGGAGATTACCTCGATGAAAAGCTGTAGTATTTTCATATTGTTTATAGCCATGAATTTCCTTTTCAACCTCAATCTCATCTCCAAATTCATCCTTTTCCATTTCGATGTCATCCAACTTAGTTGTATAGGCATCATACATATCTTCATCTATATATTCATTAGGTATGTAAAAACGATCTGCCAGGATAGCTTTATGTCCTGTCAAATTCATTAAAGTTTCAGGTGTATATTTATGCTGGAGTTTTCTGAGTTTTGAAGGTTTCATTAAAATTTCTAATAATTTATAAATATTTCATTCTTGTTATTGCCTCATCAAAACGAGTGCGCCATTCATTCTCTGGAAATGTATGTGCATATAAAAATCCTATTAATTCAGATACTCCAAATCCACCACGACAATTTCCTGTTATTAAATCTTCTTGAGGAGAATATACTTTACAGTATACTTCATAAGCTCTCATAGTTACGACCTTAGGACACTCTGCACGTTCTCTGTCAAGATGATAACCTCGTTGAACAGGATGTGTTTCAATAATTTCATTTGATTCAGCCATACTAACTTCCTTTTGGCCTTAAAACAGCAATACAAAGTCCTCCATCATACACATCTTTATTATGATATTCCTCAAAAGTGCGTCCACATTGTATTTTACAGTGTCCATCTTCATACAAGGTAGCACATAAATATTTGCATTCTTCTATCTCTTTGTATATTTTTTGTAATTCCTTAAAATCCAACGTTAAGAGCCACAGTTTTAATTTTTCATCATATTCATCATTCATTCCTGCTTTACTCTTAATAATTACAAGAATTTGAGTAATTAGGGGCAATTCCTTGGTCACAAATTTCCCAATCATAAATATTATGCCAGAATCCAGTGAATCAATATGATGCCTTTTGATTAATTCTTCTATTTCTCCAACATTAATGCAAAAATGTTCTCCTGATTTAACAAGGGATAGTACAATCTTTTTAGTACCAAAGTTTACACTTCTAACTTGATACCTCTGCCGTTTGCACCAGAATTTATTACCAGATTTTATCAAGGCTACTAATTGGGATATAGTTTTCATTTTACTTCTCCTTAGGCTTTAATATTTTATATCTTCTAATTGTACCTAGTACACAATTCATTGTTCCAGCTAATCTGATAACAGGATGCCAACATTCATTTTTTAATACTCTTATCTCATCTTTTTCAATTATAACTTCGCCTTCAGGTAAATAATAATAATCTGGCATTGTTAAAAAATGTTGTACCTCTGCCGCTATCCTATGACGAATACCACAAGTCATTTTAATTATTTTATTAATCATTTTACTTCTCCTTTTACTCTCTCTGCAGGTGCAGTTTCTATTTCGGCTCTTAAAGCCTTCCATGCCTTTTCCACATCAATATGTACCTCTTTTTTAATCCATGCTTTTTCTTTTTCATAGTCTCCATTATTAAATATCATAACCGCTCCTTTGTTAGGTGTAAGTCTTCATAGTTATTTTACTTTTTACCGATGAGCACCTTGACGGAACATTCCCTCTCCAGGCTTTGGTGGTGTGAGAATTGTTTGTTTTTTCAGCATTGGAAAATATTTGAGCAACAACGGAAATGGTGCGGCCTTTCCTGAGAAACCAGCAGCATCTTCTATCTTAATGCAGTCCAGAGGAACATCTGCGGAAAAATAAGATGCCCGTCCAGGTATAAGTTGTAAGATACCAACTATTTTCTGACCTATTATCTTGGAAGCCGCAATGTGTTCAATTCGAGCATAAGTCAGAGGTATAAGCCTTGCCGCATTAAAAAGAATACAAATATCACCGATTTCCAAATATTTCCTATCAGGGAAATCATACTTTTTACGATCTGATAAGCTCTCAAAGAATGCCGTTGCTCCATCTTGTTGCGGAGGTTGTGGAGGTTGTGGTCCTTCTATTGGGAGTTCAGGCTTTGCTGGCACAGAATCAGGTGTATTTGCTTTTGCTTCTTTCCTTTCAATGACAAGCAAATATACTGTCTTTCCTACTTTTTTTGAAGTAATTTCATCTATCTGAACATCCTGTAGGAACATACCATCTTCTACAGCGTGGTCTTCAAAATTCCAAGGTTCTTTTATCTTTTGATTACTTCGAACATATCTAACTAAACTATAGTCATACTTATTCCCATGGATAGTTTGAGCCCTATTAATAAATTCTTCTGTATTGGTCACTCTTTTAAGCATAAAAACACTAATTTTTAAGGGAGAAGACTGCGTGAGCCCCACGACTGAAATGTGGAAGTAGCACTTCGTGAAGCTTATATAGGTTATTATTGATATAGGTCAATAAATGATAAAATTTATGGTACTCTGCCTTCTGCTTCTGCAGAGCATCAAGCTGATTTATGCACTTTTCAAAGCGGTGGCGAATCTTAACCTGGGTCATTCGCTGGTCTTTTTCCCCCTTTTTTGCGGGAGCCTTAAATCCGAACCGTTCATTAATTATTTTGGCCGTTTCGCTCTGGCAAGTGGTGTCCCGCATGCATTTTATAATTTCCACCTCCAGAGGGTTGAACACTCCATCGTGAAGAATTCCGTCGTCGTCTGTCCAAGAACCAAGCTTGTTGATCTCATCATCAGAAATTTTGGGAAGATCCCGAAGAAACTGGAGTCGTTCTCCTGCGCGCTTAATTCGCGAACTGACTGCCCCCTGCGTTATGCTGAAGATGCGCGCTATATCTTTCTGGTTCTTGCCATACTTCCGGTACAGAGTCAGGAGGTCAATTTCCCGGGCCGGGAGCCGGCTTAGGAAGGGCTGGATCTGCTTCCAGGGCATGGACCCTACACGTCCGTATTGAAGAGCATCTGCCTCGGAATACATTGACTCAAATTTTGCACTATCCATGCGTCGTAAGCGTGTAGCCATTTTTTTAACCCTCTCTTATAAAAGTATAATTAGGAGAATTTAATAGCCGTAAATGTGCTTCACCGGTTAAAGTCTCTACATATTCCGAATAATCATCTTCTCCCCACCAATCATAAGGTGGTGATGACTCATCATCCCAGGGATTATCCACGGGAAACAATTCATCTAAAATAGAATTTTTCCCTTCCCGGCGGGCACGTTTTCGGTCCTGCCGCACACTATATTTATGGTGTAGATTATTCCACTGAAATGTGCAGGACATATCCTGCCGTGTTGAACCATAGCGTTTCATCACGTTATTCCCAATTCTGAAAAATCGAACAACGATTCTGACACTACCCCCGGACCTGTCCTGTAGCTGCTTCCTTCATTATTAAAGGCTTCTATAAAATCTGCCGCTTTGATAGATTTAATGCTGTATTTATCCAGGAACGCTTGAAATTGTTCCACATTAGGTGTTCCTGTTATGATAGAGAGGTTTAAATCTTTGACCAAAGAAACGAGGGAATAATTCAAAATAACCTGGTCTTGAGCATTTAAAAGACTCTGTCGCTGAAAATCCGTCAATTTTGTTTCCTCCGCAAGGTGCTTATAGATTTCGGTTGGGGTATGGTATTTATTGGTCAGGACAGCAATTAATCTCTCTGGAATCCTGGAAACCCCCGGAATGTTGTCACAAGAATCTCCCTTGAAAGCAAAATAACATGTTAGATTTGCTGGTGTTACGCTATATTTGATTTGTACTGCCTCCTCGTCATAAGCCTTTTCCGGATTTTTCCCATGTTTGGGGGTTATCACCACCACACGTCCGTTGGAGACCAATTGCAGCAAATCTTTGTCCGCAGTATAAATATAGCACAAATCGGGGGCTTTGTCAACCCTGGAGGCTAAAATATCGTCTGCCTCTTCGCCGGGAAGCTCCAGTTGCTCTATGTTTGCGTGGGTCAGACACAATTTTAAATCCTGCAGAGGAAGCAGCAAACGGGCAGTTCCCCGGGTCGCTTTATAAGCCGGGAAGACAGCTTTCCGTCTATTAGAGCCTCCATCCCAAGCGATAGAAAAATGTGCATCTGGAAACTTCTTTTTAAGAGACTTAAGAACATTAAGAAATATATAAAACCCCCCCGATGTGGGACCGTCCGAAGTCGGAATTCCCTGGAAGGCATGCTGGGACCGGAACGCTAAATTAAACCCGTCAATTAGAAATTGTTTGCTCACCTGTTCTCCTTAAAATCCTGTTAAATTTTTTAATTGCAGATTTTAGAACAAAATTTTTATTTTTAACTATTCGCCGGCCACTCCATTTATAACTCAATAGTTGTCTCTGATTGGCTTTATCATATGCTTGTTTATATTCTTGGCCTATACGCCCGTGTCCCCATTCTAGGCATTGTTCTTCAATTTCCCCAATCACTTTATAATCTTTTAGTTGATAAGCCTTTGCTAATGCCCAGGATTCAGCTACATATTCATCGCTCTGAAAATTATTTCTGAGATGCCCTAGTTCATGCAATAAACAAGCTTTTATATAGGGCAATTTATCAGATACAGTATTTTTATTAATAAAAAGAGTATAACATATGGTGGGTTGGTTTTTATGCTCTTTTTGTATCACCATCGGAAAAGTATAATCAACTCCCGCGATATATTTATTTTTCCTCCCTCTTTCCACATGGTCATTTCCAAAACGTTTTATTATCTCTCTATCTCTCAAAAATTTTATAGTAACACCGGGTTGCTTGTATATTTTATGAAAATATTTTCTAATGATTTCTTTTCGAGTCATAAATTTTTTTTAGTCTATATCAAAATTTCTTTTTTTACATCTCGGGCATACTGCTAGGCCAGAATCATAGTCTTTCTTCCAACTTTCATAAGTCCACCATTTCATAGTAAAAAGTCTTCTAAAGTACCTTTTAACATTATAGCATAAAAACACCCAGGAATGGACTCTTTTAGTTTTAAATCCCATTTCTTTTGCAGCATACCAATCAAACTCTTTGAATTGGGGCCACCAGTTTTCAGCTATATCTGCTAGAATCAAAGAAAAAGGATTGTATCCGAAGGGTCTATGTTTCCATCTCCAGAAGGTAAAAATACCTTTCCATTCCCAGAAATCATCCTGGGACCACCCACAATCCTTGCCTCGCCCAGTCAAAGATTGATATCTTGTATGACAGTGCAGATAAGCCATTATTTTATTTTATTTTTTCCTCTTTATAACCTGAAACTCCTGATCCAACATTAGAAAGTGTACCTGGGGGAAGTGAATCAAGATGTTTTTTTATTTGTAAAGACTTTAGTCGATGTTTTTCTTCATTTAATTTGGCACAGGCATTAATCAACTCCTCAACAATTGCTTTTTCAGCTTCCAAAGTAAATATATAACTTGCTTGTTTAGTAGGGGTGATCCAACTACCATAAGGGTTTTGAAAGCGAAAATCCACATACTCTAGAAGATTTTTTCGATTTTTATTTCCCAGATGATCAACACCTTCAGGCTTTTCTGTCCATAACTGAATATAACTAATAGTACAACCTGCACACATATATTAGTTTTTTTTATTCCTTTTTTGCCCCGTCAAAAATAGCCATGAGTACCCCTTCATTCCCGCAGCAAAAGGGGCACACCCAATGATTATTGATCCTTCTCCAACCTACTTTTTCGGCACACTTAGGACCAATTTTTGCCAACTGCCTTCTCCCACATTTACAATTGAAAGAACGGTAATGTCTAAGACCCCAAAAGTAAAATTCCCAATCATGGCTACCCACAAATAACCACAAAGAAGATCTAGTTTTAACAAATCTCAACCCTGCAATTTTAAAATGTGGATATTCTCCAGATTTCATGCATGCCTCTGTCTAAAATTGTCTAAATCCTGCGAAGCCATTTCTTTTACTTCTTTTAAACTCGGATATGCCAAATCTAGTGGGCGACCAATAAAACCCTGGCATTCTAAAGCAATATCTTGTCCAGAAAGTGTGCGGTCGCTGTTTTCTATTTTTATCAACCAGCCATCAAATCCTTTTAAATTCCCTCGATATAGTCCATAACCATGTACAGGAGGTTTCCATAAATCAAAATTATAAATGCTATAAATAAAACAAGCGCCTGGTCCACATTCAATAGATTCCAGAATTTGAGCAGGCTTTTTTAGGTCTTTAACTTTTTTCCATTTTATTTTTTGCATTATATTTATTCCTAAGTTTAGGATTATCAGGACAATCGATTTTACAGTAAGCACATAAAATTTCAGGCGGCTTATTTTTCCGTCTAATTTTAATCTTTTTAAAAATATTCCACATATATTATCCTTCTATTCTTTCCAGACACGTCGTGGGTACTGGGGCAATAACTTCCCGGGATATACATTTAATAACGACATAGGCCATCTGCCCGGTCTTTTCCATGGCTAAATACTGAATTTCCCCCTCCATATTCTGAAAGAGCCCATCCAAGATTTTTACACGTAAACCAGGTTCAAAGTCTCTTTTTAAAGAGCTCTTCAATTTCTTTTTAAGGGATTCTATTTCTTTAGTTGATAAAGTCTGAAATTTATTTCCCCGTTTAAGAGCTCGGGAAAATACTCTGCTGTCGGCCAAATTTGCAGCACTCTTTCTAGCAGCTTCTGAGTCTTTCACAAATGCATAACCTTCAAATAACGTATTTTGAGCAGTGTAGGAGCCTATCTGCTCATAGTGAGTGGGAATAAAATACTCAGTCCCGTCCCCAAAAATAGACGCTAAAGCTGACACCAGCTCTGGATAAGTGATGGTTTCGCCATACTCACTCAACTCAAGAATTAGCCACGGTTTGGCTCGAGCCATTACTTCTTCCCCCTATCAAAATTTTAGAAAATTCCTGTGGGTTTAATTCTTTCTCGGGAGCATTAACTATCCCTACCCGCCCTTCTTTAGGCAGTGGCCAGGTATTAGGCACTGTCAGAACTTCTTCCTTTTCTGTGGCCATACCTTTACTTTGTAATTTTTGAGCTCTCAAAATTCTACAGCGATCATTTAAGTTCATTTTTGCAAGATCCGAATAGGTTAATTTTCCAGCGGGCTTATCTTGTGCGGAAGATTCGGTGGCTATCCCCTCAGGAGGTTTAAAGCCGGCAGCTTGAAATTTATAATGCAGGAGCATTATATCACTTTGCAGACCAACCTTATCAATAAATTTATCCCTGGTAACTAAATAGTTTAAAAATTCCACGAGACTGAATCCGTGTATGTCTTTCAGCTTATTAAGCAGTTCCAGACGTTTAGGAAAAAAATCTATAAATCCATAAGCAACTTTAGTGCCGTCACAGACCATGCTGATAATTTCTTTATAAAGCTCAGGGATTGATATACGTGCGGAAAGGCGTTTGGTAGCAACCAAGGACTTTTCTAGATCAATCCCCAAGTTTGAAACTATCTCAAATACATCCTGGCTATAATCAGGCAGGATATTTTTCACCTGCTCTTCGGTAATGTTACTCCCAAAGTATGAAATTTCTTCTAAAAATTTAAGAGCATCCCGGACATGGCCTTCGGAATGGTCTGCAATTGCTGAAAGAGCGGGATCTTCAAAAGTAAGATTTTCCTGAGCACAAATATATTTAAGGCGGTTGATGACTAATTCCGGTTGCACTAAAGAGAATTGGTATTGTTCACAACGCTTACGGAGTGTAGATTTAATTTTCTCCGGTTCTGTGGTGCAGAAAATATACAGAAGATGGGGAGGGCAGTTTTCTACCTGCTCCAATAGAGCGTCCTGCCCTTGGCGAGTAATATCATGACACTCATCCAACAAAATTATTTTTTTCTTTTCTGTAGAAACATAGTATGCCTCATCCCGTAATCGAACCATATTTTCTTTATCTCCGGAAGAAGCAGAATCCAATTCCTGATATCCAAAATGCTTTTCCTCCTGAAATAATTTGCAAGATTCACATTTGCAGCAAGGATTTCCATTCTCCGGATGCTCACAGAGGATAGCCTTTGCAAAAATGCGGGCCACACTTGTTTTCCCCGTCCCGGAAGGTCCGGAGAACAAGTATGCCGAGGCACATCTGTTCTTAGCCACAGACTGTTTTAGAATGGATACAACAATGGGCTGCCCTATAACATCATCAAAAATTTGCGGTCTATATTTAAGATCTATCATTTTTTATCCTTTTTCTTTTTTCATCACCAGACACGACCCATGTCCACTTTTTTATCTTTTCTTTTTTCATCATCAGACACACTTCCCCATTCCACTTCCCCTTCTTCAGGAAATGGGGTGTCATCTTCTTCCCACTCTAATTCTTCTTCCCACTCTAATTCTTCTTCCACGTCTCGCATTTTAATTTCACCAATTGTTTTAAGTTTTCCTTTTTTCTTTTTGTGTTTATCAGCTAAAGAATCAAGAAATTTATTTTTGGAATGAAAGGGCAAGAAATCATCCTGACGATCATTCCAAAAATAAGGTAGAATTATATAGTCTAATCCCTGTATCTCCTCAAGAGAAGGTTGCCAATAAGTCATTTCATTCTCTCTATTAAAAACCCAACCAGCATTATCCATTCCAAAACACAAGACAAGATTCCCATCCCATTTAACACGGGTCACGAATCCCCGCTTAACAAGATGAGGGACTACTTCTTGAAACGAAAGCAAAGGATGCTCAATAGGAGCTTTCTTTCGCTTCCTGGGAGGGTCCCTATCTAAAATAAGATCATAACGGCTCATAAAAAATCAATTCTTTTCGAAATAAAAACCTAATAAAGATCCTGCTGCACGTTCAATGATTAATCTCTTTTTTTCATCAAATTCTTTTGCCACTATGGCCATCTTATTTGTGAAATCCCATTTTGTTTTTATAGTATCATCTTTTTCAATTTCCTGAAAAAGAAGAGTATGAAATCGTTCGTTTAACCCTTTTATTAACCGCAACGATCGGAGCATATCGTAGGCATTTTCTTTTTTGGTTATTATTTCTTTAGCTTCCTGAATTTTTTGTTTTATATCTGTTAATTTATCTGTCAGATGCAAGGCTAGAGAAGAAAATAAATTGGTGAGTTCAGCCTTCTGAATTTTATCGTATTCAAAACTGAAAAAGGATTCTGTACTGTAGGTCGCTAGAAAAGAAGTAGCTGAGGAAGATCTATATAAAAGAGTATCCACTGATAAAGGTGCAGCACCGAGCTCACTGCATACTACGGAGAATCCCACACTGCACTTATCCCCGCATACTTCAAATTCATTTTTTGATATTAAACGAACATGTAAAATTAAACTGTCTTGCTCATCCCCAATTACAAAATCAATTTTATAATCTTCTTCCACCGCTCCTACAAGAGCCTCTACTACCTGAGAATTAGTAATATTAGTGTATTCTGCCGGCAGTAGAGCCCTGATAGTGTAACCTTCCTTATTCTTTCTTAATTTTGCCAATACAGAAGATTTTTCAGATTTAAGACTCGGCAACCAGCAACTGATAACACCCTTTTTCATGTATTCGGGATTCTTTGAAAAGAAAGAGTAAGGCACCGAGCATATTTTGCAGAATTGATTTGCAGCATGCGTTACTTTAGAATTTTTAGGGTTTTGAGCATCCGTTTTAAAATAATAATTCTGAAAATCATTAAATAAACGCATTTCATTTTCTTTAATGTCAAATTTCAAAGTCTTAAGATCAAGGCATTTATCCTCACAACCGGTTTCAAGGCTCTTTAAATGATCTATCAATTGTTTAAGTTCAGGCATTTTTTAATTCTCTTTTTTTAAAAAGAAAATTTGCTTCCCATAGTTGCACTCGAATGGCTTCGGCAATATCCTCCCAGTTCTTAAGGTCTAAAAGATTTGTATAAAATTTTGCATAAAATTCACATTCAGTACACTCCATAACAATCTCAACTATATCTCTATCTTCTGAATGGTGAATAGTGACAAGACCTTTTTGACATTTTGGGCACAATTGGCTCATTCTTCCGCTCCAGGAGTTTGGGGCCCATATTTAGCCCAAAGCCGGGCTTGTTCAACATAAGGATCAGGCCAATTCTCGATTTCTTTAAGATAGGCTTTATGGGCTCGTTCAAATACATCTGTAGGTTTAGCGTTCCGCATAAACTCATCGACTACAATTCCGACATGGGCTTTTTTCAAATTTCTTTTATTCTTTTTCATTTTTTAATTTATCCTTCATGAAAACAATAAAACTTCTCCGACTTTTTCTTTCACGCGTTCTATAAACTTTTTTTGATCCCAATATTTAAGGCAAGCATTAGGGTCTTTAAATCCTAATTCTACGGATTTAATTCCGGGCCATTGCTGGGCTTCTGCTGCTGCACGCCGCCCAGCCTTATCAGAATCAAAAACTGTAACTATATTTTCCGCAAAAAAATGCAATAAATTATACTGTGCATCGGATAAGCCGGCGGTAAGAGTTGCTACCGAATTAGTATAGGCTTTTCTAAAAGCAAAAAAATCAAAGGGGCCCTCCACAGTGAATACACGCCCAGTTTTATATATTTCCGGAAGACTCTGCCAAAAACCAAAAAATACACCTGAAAATTTAGCTTCCTGGGTAAGATAAAATTTAAATTCTTTTGTTTCCACCGCCCGGGAAAAAATACCTACTATTTGACCAAGCATGTCATACAATGGAAAAATAATCTTATTTTCAAGAGAACGCCCGTTATTAGTCTCTTTAACAAAATTTTTAAAATCTTCGGTTCCATCATCAGCAACTGTTATTACTCGGCGAAACCCTAATTTAAAAAGTTTAATCTCCTCATCAGTCACACCCCGAGAATGAAGATAATCCAATGCCTCCGAATATCTGGGAAGTGATTTATAACACTGCTCTACTAAAGAATCAAGAAACATAATTCTTTTTTCCGACTCGTAATTGCTGCTCATAAACTGTTTCCATGACACTATCAATGCAATTGTCAATGCCGTTAGCTTTTAAAGCCACCTGAATGGCCTCTTGAAGTTCATCCATTGATAAGTTTACTCGTTCTAAATAAATTTGTCTTACAGCCATAAAATTAACCTCCCCCTTTTTTTTGATTTTCAGTCTTACCACGAATCATAATTACTAATATCTTTTGTCTCATTACAGCTAGGGCATCTAACTTCAACATGCAACGCTATTCCTGTTGGCGTTAGGGTTACAGGCACACCACCTTGAAATTTATGCTTTGAATAGTGTTCATCCGTAAATGCCTCATAACTTTTTTGCTCTACAGGATCAAGAGACATTACATAAAAAGTAGGTTTTTCTTTTCGAGCTTTAGATTGTACTTTCTTCTTTTTCATGAGTTTGTTCATTCTCCCCCCTAATTTTTGTTATTTTTCCTGCACATCAAACTGTGCACATTTTTCTTGAATTATTTTATAAATCCATTCCGGAACTCTTACAAAAAAGGGGGCCTGGGTCTTAGGATCCTTTTCAAATAAAGGAACTCCCCGCTCTATTACTCCCGGTTGACCCTTTCTGCCTGTCAAATCATGATAATACACGGATAAAATATATTTATTATCTTCTATCACCAGATTGTCCCACTTACCACTTTTGAGACGGGCCTCCCTTATCTTCTGGCCCTTCGGACTGGACCAGTCAATAATATCTTCTATCTTGGCCAGACGGTTAACTAGTCTGACTTTTATAGTAGGGTTTCTTTCAGAAACATATCGTTCATAGGCTTCCGTAAGAAACACCAAATCCCCTGTTTTAAAATCCATAATCTTCTAATATTTTGTGCTATGTTAAAATATGCACAACCTTCAAATATCGCCTTTATCCTTCTAAAAAACAAGCTTCTGACCTGAATACTCAATTGGAACTTTGCCGTTGGGTTTATAACAAGACTCTTGAAATCCGAAAGAATTACTGGGAAAAAGAACATAAATCCGTATCTCTCTACGATACACAGGCATTGTTACCACAGTGGATTCAGGAAAAACCTGAACTCAAACGGGCCCATTCTCAGGTTTTGAGAAATTGTCAGATTCGAATTGACCTTGCCTTTAAGTCTTTCTTCCGCCGTGTGAAAGCTAAACAGAATCCTGGTTACCCAAGATTTAAAGCTTGTGGTAGGTCTGACTCCTTCACTTTTCCCCAATCTGGATTCAGATTGGACCCGAAGAATTCTACTCTCTATCTTTCTAAAACGGGAAGAGTTCCTATTGTTCTTCACCGACCCATTCTGGGAGAAATTAAAACCTGTACCATTCAAAAAACTGCTACCGACAAATGGTTTGTCTGTTTCAGTTGTGAGGTCCCGAGACCTGAACCCCTTCACCGGACAGGAAAGATAGTCGGAATGGATCTGGGACTTAAAATTTTCATTCAGATTTCTGATGGAGAAAAAATTCAGAATCCAAGATTCTTTCGGAAGGCCCAGAAGGATCTTTCCAAAATTAAAAACAAAGTTCAAACTAAAAAATCTAAACATACTGAAGCACTCATACATGAAAAAATAGCTAATAGACGGAAAGATTTCTGTCATAAAACTGCCCTGAAATTGGTCCGGGACTATGACTTTATAGCGCATGAAAACCTTAATATAAAAAATATGTTGGAAGAACGTAAATACAGTAAGAGCATTGCTGACGTATCGTGGGCACAGCTGATACAAATATTGTCTTACAAAGCGGCAGAGGCTGGTAAGATAACTAGGGCTGTGAATCCTTACCATACGAGTCAAGCTTGCTCCCGGTGCGGGGTATTGGTTCCTAAAACTATAGAAGACAGAGTTCATAACTGTCCTTCTTGTGGTCTTTCTATTGACCGGGACCTCAATGCCTCTTATAACATTCTCAGACTCGGGCTGGAGTCTGTTGGCTCTGAAAAGAACGCCATAAAAGCTCTCTGATTAATATCAGAGGGAGCAGCCACAAATCCATCTATTAGTATTATATAGAATTTTGAGAAAAAATTAAACCTAAATCTGAGCCAGCAGGTCGGTGGAATCCCGGGCAGTAGCAAGAGCTATCTTCAAATTCAATATGTCATCCTCATTTATAGTAGAGTCTCTAACAGACGGTTCAGGATCAGTTAATTTAGTGGCCTCGACCATTCCGCAGGTTCCCAAATCATAGAGACCCATGACTTTAGCAACCATTTTATCAGATATGATGGACACTTTATTGTTGTAGCGGACAACATTGTGATGACACTTCGGACAAACAAAAAGCATGAAACTAACATTCTGCTTTTTAAGGGACGCTTCAATACCACTATGGCAAAAGGGGCAAGATATTTTGACGTGTGTTTCAGGCATTGAGTGATACTCCTAAGTTGTTGATCATTAAAGAAATAGCAGTATTATGCAAAAAATCATCCCTAGAAGCAAGAAGTGGTTCTATAAGAGATACTTTTAAACCTCTGTTGCGTAATTCTTCCACAGTAAAAAGTACTGTGGTGTGAGTTTCTAATCCTATAACTGTAACCGCAGAAATTTTTTCTCTTTTTAAAAGTGAATCTAGTCCAGTGTCATAAAACCCACTGTATCGAGTAGTATCAATAAGCATGTCTATGTACTTTTGCAGAGAACTTTCTATCTGGAACTCAGGGGTATTAACAATTGAATGGGTCTTGTCCGAGCTGAAGAATTCATCGGACTCGGCATGTTTTTCACGGAAAAATATCTTTTTATCCGTGGAATGGGGCAAATAATCCTGTAGGCGTGTCTTTAGAATCTCAGCTTTTTCCCCCATATAAACAGATCCTGTAGGATCCAAAAAACTATTTTGCGGGCACATGACAAATAATGTTCCCATAACTATGCTCAAAATATTAATACTTTAGTAAGGTTTGAAGGTGAATAAAATCTTCTTTAAAACTTAATTTTTTCGATGAATCATATAGCAAAGCACTGGGATGATAGGTTATTAACACTGGTATATTTTCATACTGCAAAGGGGGTGTTTCCTTAGATAATTTTCTTAACTTATCCATAGAAAACCCATCAAGATCCGGAAAGAGACCTTTTACGGCCGTGCGACCTAAAATAAGAATGAATCGGGGCTGTATGATCTCTATTTGTTTCTTTAGATATTTAATGCATTCAACTATTTCAGAAGATTCAGGGATTCTATTGCCTGGAGGACGGCATTTCAAAATATTGCACATAAATATGTCCTTTTCTGGGCAGAGTCCTATAGCCTGCAAAACCTGTCTATAGAGCTTACCTGCACGACCCATAAACGGCCGACCCGTGTCATCCTCAGAGGCCCCGGGTGCCTCTGCTATGCTTAAAAACCTGGGATTTTCGGGTCCTTCCCCAAAAACTATGTGCTTTCTAGTCTTGCCCAATGGGCAATTCTGGCAAACCAGAATTACTTCCTTTAATTTAGCAAGACGGGACAACTTATCATTCATTCTTAGCCTTATAACCCATACAAGATTCTCTTTTTTTGGGGCATTCTTTTTCTTTTTGGCAATAGGAGCATACTTGCATTATAAACCTTGCATCATCTGCTGATAATTTTTCTTCCATAATTCTCTTCTCCTTAATTAGTGGTTTCTAATCCTACTCACAAAAAGATGCCTCAAAGGGCTTGAAGTTCATCTTTAGTTGGAGATTTTTGATCTTTGCTAACAAGCTTAAAAAGACGTTTAAGCTGTGCACGAGCCAACTTGTATTCAGCACTATTTTTTTGTGGATAAGAAGGTTTTTTAACCGGAACTATTGCCATGCAGATAAAGTTCTCTTTAAGACCAAACTTATCGAGTATGTAAATTACTTTACGTTTTAAACTTCTACCAGTGTATTTTCCCTGGGGATATTTAGATTCCATGCAACTACAGGTTTCGATATCTGTGTAATCTCTATACGTTCCAGCACCGTTGCAAAACTTGCAGGGTTTGAATTCTCTCAGAACAAGAATGTCCCCTACTTGAAAATTACGATCATTCTCCCGTATATCAAAAGTTTTTTGGCCTCTTTTAATAGCCTGAAAACATTCGGGCCAAGTTTTAAGCTCATGTGTTTTAGACATTTATTTCTCCTACCATTAAACAAGTTTTTCTGGACCGGGCCTCAAATTTATCTAATTTATGGAGAAATTTGGGAACATCATCATTAGTGAAAGGAATTATTTTTGTGATAACTTTTCCTTTTACCTGGGCTGTTAATCCCTTCAGCAAAGCTTTTCTACTTTCCTCAAATGATATTTTGACTTTGTTTGCAGGCATTTTTATCTCTTGCACATTTTTTGTAATTTATTTTGAACTAATTTTTTATTAAAATATTTATTTTTAATAAGTTTTAAGCCCTTTAATTTATATCGAAGTAAACCTTTCTTGGCTACTCTATCATAACAAATTTTATATCTGGTCGATATCTTTGTTGCTGCTTTCCAAATATAAAAATCTTTTTCTATTTCATTAATTAATTTTTGATCTTTTAATTGATACGCTTTAGTTAAAGCCCAAATTTGAGCTTTATATTCAGTTGAGAACATTGTATTTTTTCGAGGCCTCTGTTTCAGATGCCCAACTTCATGCAGTATACAAGATTTAAGAAATCCATCTGATGCAATCAAATAATCACTATTAACTAATAATATAATATTAGTTTTATGCCTGATTAATGCCATTGGTACTCCCCAATTCTGATCAAGGCAGTTTTTAGTAATATCTATAATCTCTTTATTAGTTAAAAAGTGCATCTTAATGTCATCTCTCTCTGCAATTTTATAACAAAATTTTTGAATAGCACAAGGACCCATTGATCTCTTTCACATCTAAAATCGAATGATTTTCCGACCCTCGCACATTGAATCTCTTTAATTACTTCTTGTTTAAAACTAACCATTTTATTTCCTTTTCTTTTTTGGATTACACTTATCGTTGCAATAAACAGCATATTGCCCTTTGTGAGCAAAAAGTTTATTACAGGTTTTACAAGACTTTAAACTCTCGAGCCCGAAGGCTTTAATATAAAGGCATAGGTTATAACAAATCATTCCCTGAACCCAGGGGGCTGTGTCATCCTTCACGGTGGCAATTTGAGACCTGTTATCCCCAAATTTTCCACGCTTGAAATTAACCACCTCTTCCAGGGAAGGTTCCATGTAATGGTTTACGAAGTCTTTGAATTCTGCCCCTAAACCTACAGAAATTATTTCCCGTACTGCCTCCTCCAATTCTACACGGAAATCATCAAGATTGGGGGGAGTTTGCAAAGCTTTCTTTGCAGCCTCCTGTGTAGTTTCATGGGAAGATCTCGCAAAGGAAAGAAGAATATCCAATACTCCCGTTTCACGATTTATGAACCGAAGAAACAGAGGATTCGCATTCCCCTGTACAGTTTCTTTTTGAACAATCATATTTTTTTAATCTCCTGAAAGAGTCTCAACATGTTTAAATTGATATTTAAATAACGGATTATTTTCAACACATGAATAGTGCACTAAATTATGGTTAAAAAGAGTATGAATTTGCCTACTTGTGATCAATTTATGACAGACATCACATTTTCCTATTAGGAAAAAATCCCACACCCATTCCAAAATTTTATAGAAAAATATAAAAAGAGTACCAAATATTATAATAATCTTAAACATTTCCGTTTTCTTTCCGTTTGATCTCTTCGTAGGACCCTAAAATAGTCCTACGGATCTCCTCCGAGCACTCATTCAGTTCCCCCAAATAGTTTTTCAGATTGTTATATGAGGGCTTCACATGCCTCTTACAATAAGCATAGAGAATATAATTTAAATCCCCATCAATTTTAATATCATTGAGGGCCATAATTTCTACTATAGTGTCAAGGGCTGGGCGTCGGTCAGGAGCAACGTAGGGCATAAGATTTTTTCCTTCTTTCTTTCCTTCTTTCTTTACTTGATATTAAATATTGTTTTAAGTTTTGTCACAATAAATTTTTCAGATTTATGTCTTAATAATTTATAAGAAATTCGAATTAATTTTATGTGTTTCTTCTTACAATAATTATTTTTAATTTTATCATTCTGTTGAGTAATTCGAAAATTTTTTTGAAGTTGCTCCTGGGGCATTTTACTTGTAAAATCAGTAGGTTGGAAATGTTGTTTACCATCAAACTCAATTAACAAATTATATTCGGGGAGGTAAAAATCAAAGGGAAGAGTATATGTATTTTTGCAATCCTTAAATCTTTTTTGAGTTTTAAATTTTATCTTATTCTTTTCTAAAAAATGGCGTATAACTATCTCTCCTTTACTTAAATGGCATATTGGACACCCACTGCCAACTAAATGTATCACGGGTCTTTGTTCAAATACTTTTTTACATTTTTTACAAATAATTTTAACTTTTGTTTCACTGCCCTTATAAATGACTAAACGATAATCATAATCATTTTTATGAATCTTTTTGGCTTTTTTTATAAAAATATTTGTAGTATCCGCAAAAAATTTTGATGTTTTCTCATACCCGCATTTAGGACAACCTTGATGTAAATTTATATGGGAAGATGGAGTTTGAGAAAAGAAAAATTTATGTTTTTTGCACCTGATTAAAACTTTTACACGACACCCCTGATAATTAACTAAACTATACCCATATTTATTCCCGTGAATTTTTTTAGCCCTCTTTATAAATATGCTAGTATTCAATTTTACACTTTTGCCTCTATTCTCATTATAACACCCAGGACATCCATATCCAGTTAGATGGTCATTTGGTTTTTGCCAAAATTTTCCATGTTTTTTACAAATAATGCACACCTTTTCTACTGCTTTTTTATAAATAGTACGAGAATAATCATATTTATTACCATGAATTTTTCGTGCTCGAGAAATAAAATATTTAGTAGTAAATTTATCAAAATATTTAATCATATAGTTTTTAATATTTCACCTGGGAATTAGTCTCTCCATACCAGGCATCATTCCAACCCTTAAAATAAAAATTTACAATCTTTTTTTCTAAAAGCTCTTCAACGGATGACACCACATGGGAAGCAAAATAAGCAGTAAAAGGATGTTCTTTATAAATTGCTTCATCAGTAATCATGACAATAGGAATGCGGCGGTCCCAGGCCCAGGCAATTTCCGCAATCGTTCCAATTAAAGGACGGGATTCCCCAAACGTATCCATATTCACAATAACTAAATCTGAACGTACTATACACTGGAAATCCCGGTGTATGATAGCGTGAGATGGAATATTTGATTTTAGTCCATTCTCATCTAAAGATGAAAAATCTTTACCATTTAATGGGTCCATCCAGAGCAAGGGATATTTTTTACCCTTATAATTGTTATAAAAATCCACAATTTGGCGACGCCAGGCAACACATTTATCAATGACCTTAGGGCCTCCAATATAGCCACTGAGATAAATCTTCAATGGTTCTGCATAAGGATCCATTTTTTAATCCATCCTTTCTGTTTATCCCAAATTATTTGCCACGGATATCTTTTAAATGCTAATTCTCCGGATAACAATTTTTGAATAACTTCTTTTTCCCGGTCTGTCCCATTCATTTTTAATAATATCTCTTCTTTTGTCATGTGCTGAAGATATTTTTCCAGACAAGGAGTACACCTATAATTTCCTCCATTATAGTCCTCATAAGTAATACGCATAATTCTATTACATCCCATGCAACTGCATCCAACTATTACAGACATTTTACGTTAACCCTTAAGTTGTTCGAACAGCATAAACCGCTTCCGGATTAATAGTTATATTAAACTGTTGCTCTAATTGTGCACCATACACTACTTCTGTAGGAGTTCGCACTTCATCTATTTTAATGGAAACATTTTTAATATTTCTACTTGCTGAGCCACTATTCTTTTTAAAAAAGAAAATTTCATTGTTTGGAACAGCCCGTGTAATTAATAATTGCATATTATTAAT
>Ga0187886_1000477_pt1 | contig 47567 bp, 37 predicted proteins | sample June2016WEW_20_1_FD_133001 | JGI IMG/M metagenome (GOLD analysis project Ga0187886, IMG submission 133001) | Peatland microbial communities from SPRUCE experiment site at the Marcell Experimental Forest, Minnesota, USA - June2016WEW_20_150 | ecosystem: Environmental > Terrestrial > Soil >... | reverse complement strand
CCTGCTGCAACTACGAACTCCTCGCCATCCTCTTTTAAATCCCGGAGTATACACTGGCTCGGCACCTCTTTCACTACGGTGCCAATAGGAACGCGTATAACTACGCTGGGGGATTCCTTACCTTTTCTATTATTGCCTGAACCGTGAGCACCGTGGCGGCCGGTAAAATGCCTGTTATATTTAAAATCCAGAAGCGTATAGAGGTTACGATCGGCCTTTACGATAATATCCGCGCCTTTACCTCCGTCTCCGCCGTCAGGAATACCGTTACGCATGTATTTATCACGGTAAAAACTACGGCAGCCGCGGCCGCCGTCTCCTGCTTTAACCTTTATCTTTACCTGGTCGACAAACACGGCTTAAGGAATCTCTATCTCTTTGATTTTTAGCCGGCTAAGTTCCTGACGATGCCCTTTTTTCCAATGCGAAGATTTGCGACGGCGATATTTGTAAGATATACTCTTTTCTCCCCTGATATGTTCGATAAGGACGGCTTTAACCTTTACGTCTTTTAGATACGGCTGGCCGAATTCGACCTTCTTCTCTTTTGCGGCTAAAAGCACCTTATGCAAGGATATCTCTTTACCTGCCTGCGCATCCTGCCTTTCAACATCAATTACGTCATCTTTCTTTACCTTATACTGTTTTGCTCCAACTTCAATTACTGCATACATTTGTTACCCTCCTTTAAATAAACAATGCCTTTGGCGTATATTGTTTATTTAGCTCCGCACTATGTGCGGAGCATAGTTCAGCACTACTCCTGGCACCCTGCTTCATTTTTGGCTACAAGTAACCTATTATTATATAGTCCGATAGCACCGAGGTCAAGTAAAAATAGCGGATCTTTTAGGCTATTTTTACCTCTTCCATATGCGTGGTAGGAAGGGAGATAAAGTTGATTTTGGTCCGGAATTGGCGCTCTAACGTCCTAAGGCCCTCTTTATCCTTAAGAATCTCGTCAACTACCGATGGCGCGAGGGTAACATTGACTTCCTTTGGCCGCTTATCCTTTAAAAACTTCTTTAATTCTTTAAGGGCATAAATCGAGGTGGTAACGGCAGAACGGATCCTGCCTTTACCCTGGCAGTATGGGCAGGGTTCGAAAGAAAGCATCTGCGCGGTACGATGAACCCGCTCCCTGGTCATCTCAACTACTCCGAATTTTGAAATACCTAGAATATCGTATTTTGCCTTATCCCTGCTTAGCGCGCGCTTAAGGACAGATAAGACCTCCCTACGGTGGAATTCCTTTTCCATATCGATGAAATCGACAACGATAATGCCTCCAAGGTTACGCAATATAAGCTGTCTGGCAGCTTCCTCTGCTGCTTCACAATTTACTTTGAAAGCCGCTTCTTCCTGCGAGATATTCTTCCTGAAGCCGCCGCTATTTACGTCAATTACTACCAGCCCCTCCGTAGGCTCAATAACCAGATATGCCTTTGATTTCATATATACCTTACTTTCAAAGATCCTGGCAATCTGGCGTTCTATATCTTTTTCCAGAAAAAGGTCATCGCCTTTATACAACTCCAGGCGGCGCCTGAGATAGTTCAGAAAAGTTTTCATGAAGTTGCTTATGCGGTAATATTCTGATTTTGAGTCTACAATGAGTTTAGAAATATCCTCGGTAAAAGAATCCCGGATAACACGAAGGGTAAGGTCATATTCCTCATAAATAACACTGGGCGCTTTACGTTGCTTTATTATGCCCTCAAGCCTCCTCCACAGTTTAAGCAGGAATTGTGCGTCATGCGTTAACTCCTGTTTTGATTTACCGCTGGCAACGGTGCGCACTATAAACCCCACTCCGGCAGGCAGCTTAAATTCGTGCAATAGTGCCTTAAGGCGCCTCCTTTCATCCTCATCCTCTATCCTGCGTGAAACGCCTATCTGCCTGCTCCCGGGCATAAGCACCAGGTATCTTCCTGCCAGGCCTATCTCTGTAGTCAGGCGCGGCCCTTTTGTACCGAAGGCCTCTTTCACAACCTGAACCAATACCTCCTGGCCCTTCTTTATTTCTTTTTGCTCGACATGCGCGACACCGGTATCCGCCTCAAAAACAGATTCTATTTCGGACAGGTAAAGAAATCCTTTCTTAGGCAGGCCTATATCTACGAAAGCAGCTCCTATGGAAGGCAGGACTGCTTCTATTTTCCCCTTATAGATATTGCCCACTATGGTTTTATCCTGCGGCCGCTCTATATAAAATTCTTCTAACTTTCCTTCTGAAACTATCGCGGCGCGCTTCTCGTGCGCCGTTACGTTAATTAAGATTTCCCTCGACATCCTTTATCTCTATCCCTTCCGGCAACTGCCTTTGTAATTTCTCCTTAAATTCCTGGTTATCTACAGTGTCTTTCAAAACTATTATACCTTCTTCATCCTGGCTTTCCAGGCCTAACTTCAGCGCTCTTTTTAAGCTTAATTTCGGATGCGGGCTAAACCCTTCAGTTAACTTCAAAGGCAGAGCGCTCCTGCGCATTGCCCGTATCAACAACCGCATCAGGTCTAAATGCGAAATATATCTCATCGCGTCTTTCTTGGAAAAAATGAATTTTATCCTGTACATAGTATAAAAGGGACACTTCTTTTTGTTTTTAAGTTTTAGAGGTGTCCCCCTTTATAAAACTTATTTTTTCGTCTCTTTCTTATCAAGCGCAGCAGGAGTTTGTTGTTTTAGCGTCGGATATACCGCGTAAGGGTCTACGCCCTTCTCAAGCTTTGCTATTTCTTCTTCGGTAAATTCCCCCTCCTTAACGATGCGGGCGGTAATAAAAATCAGGAGGTCCACTTTCTGGGTATCAGTGGTTTCCCTTGTAAAAAGCTTACCGAGATAAGGTATTTTGCTTAAAAATGGTATCCCTATATTCTGTTTGCTTTTTACATCTTTAAGCAGGCCACCGATAACAATGGTCTCTCCGTCTTTTATTAAAATCTGCGTCTGCGCCTCCCTGACGTCGATTACCGGATAAGTCGTTGTCACCGTAAGCCCGCTTGCTATTGAGGTTGCGCTTACCGAAGAATTGGTGGAGGTAACGCTGGGATGGATGAGCATATTGATGTAGCCTTCGTCATTGACCTGGGGGACAACATTTAACCTTATACCTATCTCCTGATAATAATCCAGGGTCTGGGTAATGGTAGAATTTTGCGTACTGCTGCCTGCTGAAACAGTAGATGCAAGAATAGGCGTATGGAATCCTACCAAAATAGACGCCTCCTGGTTATCCAATGTCAATATGCGCGGCGCAGAAAGCGTATTGGTATGCACATCTTCTTCAAGTGCATGCAGGATGATTTCAAACTTATCTCCAGTCACCTTCTTAAAAATAAAATTCAGACCTTCCGCATAAGGATATTTCCCGGTAAAACTCGTTGTTCCTTCCGTTGGAGAAAATACACCCGGAGCAAATTGGGAACCAAGGCTGTTGAGCGCTCCCTGATAATTCTTAGTTAACCCTATGCTCGTAGGAGTAGAACTTTCAGCTCCTGTAGTCCCTGTCCCGAAATCAACTCCCAAATCTTTTAAATAATTCTTGTTTACCTCTAATAGGCGGGTTTCTATAAGAACCTGTTTTGGCTTTTTGTCTATTTGCGGCAATATAACATTGCGAATTCTGTCTAAGGAAGAAATAGTATCTGTGATAAGGAGCACTTTGGATTTTATGGAAGATTGAAATTCTGCTTTGCGGGAAAGTATATCTCCCGTAGCTGTATTTTCTACATATACCGTCTCGGTTGTCTTGCCTTCCTCTTTTTCCTTAGTCAACTGTTGCGAAGAAGTAGCTTCCCTTCCTATCTTGAAAGTGCCGAATTGCCAGCCCTTTTGCCCGCGCGTATAAAGTAAGGAAATCTTCCCGCGGGGGGAAAGCAGAGGGATCAGTATTTTCATGGCATCCTGGGCATCAAGAAATCTAAGTGTAATTACGTCTGTCTGCAGGGGCTCTTCTGATTGTATCTTGGAGATATTTTCCATCTTGGTGACCAGAATCACGTTTGCCTGCCGTTGGTAGCCGTAACCGTAGGTTTTAAGAATAACATCCAGGGCCCTGTCCCAGGGGACATCAACGAGACGGATGGTAACGTTACCGATTACGTCGGGAGTAGTAACGATATTCATCCCTGATTTATAGGAAATAATCTTCAGGACATTCTGTATATCCGCGTCTTTAAAATCAAGGGTGACATTTTCCACAGAGCTTAGAGTTGCGGTGGCAGTGGCGCGGCTGGAAAAAGACTCCTCTTCCGAGCCCTGTCCGGGCCCGGCTACCTCCTTTACCTTCGCGGCTTCCTCGGCAAAAGAACTATGATATATTAGATATCCCGAGAGCAAAAATGATAACGTAAGATAAAATATTTTTTTCACTTTTCCTCCTTCGTAAATTCTATTTCTCTGGTTTCTCCATTTCTAATCAACGTGACCTTATTCTCTTCAATCTTTAGGATCTGGTAATCATCCACAGAATCTCCAACACCCACCACATTACCGTTGATAATTGCAAATGAGCGCCCTTTCTTTGCGTAAATAATCCCTTCTACCTTCAACTCTCCGGAACTGACCTCTTCTTTATCCAGTTGCATAAGCATTCCATTAGGGGTAACCAACGGTATAAAGGGATTGCGTTTTCCTTTTGCATCATAAACAAAAGGTTCCTGCGCAAAAAGCGCGCTTATAGAACAAACGATACAGGATATGACGCATAAAGAGAGGAATGAACAGCATATCACCAGTGGCGTAAATTTATTTTTTAACATAAGTCCTCAATACAATGGTTGCCTTCTGACGCAGGTATTCTCCTTCGTGAGGCGAGATCTTTATCTCTGAAACAGAAATAAATATCGGCGCATTTTCTAAACTATTAATAAAAGCACCTAAATTATGGTAACCCCCTACTGCTTCCAGGGTCACTAAAAATGGGGTAATTTTCTCTGACGCCGCTTGAGCGGCTGCAGATGTTTCTCTAGCCGGCTTAATCTGCAGCAGAAGAATTTTGTTTTTATCCGCGAAATCGGAAACCTGCTTTAAAAACAGGGGAAGTCCGCCTTCGGCAATAATGTTCTTTTGCCTTGTTGAAGGTCGCGCCGCCGTATTTTTATTCTTCTGGAAATCCTGCATGCGCGCCAGATTCCGGTAAAAAGTATCGAAATCCTTCTTCTGCTGCGCTATTCTTTTCTCGTTATTGCTTAACCCGTTAAGCTGCGCTTTGATTATGATGGAGAAATTGAGATACAAAAAAATCAGGGAAACAATTGCGATGAGGAGCATCGTCTTATTGTCAAAATCAAATTTAGCCAGTAGGCTGTTTATGCGCGCTTTGATATTCATACCGCCCTATTTTTTAAAGGCAAAAACCAGAACAAAATCAGTGACCTCTGAACTGCCGGCTAATCTTTTTTGCACGGCGCCCAACTCCATTGATTTAAAATCCTTTGAGAAAACCGCGTCTTTCTTAAGGCTATCGATAAATGTATTAATAAGGTCCATCTCTTCTTTTTGCAAAGAGAAGGCGCTGGCCTGGATAATTAACTCCTTAGAAGAAAGGGTAATACTATTAAACCAGATACCCTTAGGCAGGTAAAGACTCAACTTGTTTAATTTCTCAGCCCAGGCAATCCTCTTATCAAGATAACCCTTGATGGCTATAGCATCCTGTGATAATAGCCAATTTTCCCCGGCGAACTCATCTACTGTTTTTCTTTGTTCCTCAAGCCCTTTCCATTTGCGTTCCATACCCTGGAATTGAATATTCTTGATAACGGATACTCCTGCCAGATACACGGGCGCCACAATAGTTGCCGCGGCAATTAGCGGCAGGAGCAACAGTATCTTTTTACGGCCGGTCGCTATTACGTCCGATTCCGCCTTCTTAACATTTGCCTGTACCCTGGTTTTTAATTTCGCCTTTAATTCCTCTGGTAAGAGATTTATTTCTATCATTTTTTATCTCAATGCAAGCCCTATTGCTACCGCTAGATGGCCGGAAACGGCTTTCACCTTGTCCTGATCTATCTCCTGCGCGAAAGAGAAATTCTTCAATGGATCCCACATTTCCACTTCCATCCCAAGAAGGTTAACAAGCATACCCTGTAAAGAAACATAGAAGCTGCTGCCTCCGCTAAGAAATATCTTTTTCACCGAAGATGTACTCTGGCTTTCGTAAAAGTCAAAAGAACTCCTCAATTCACTCCCGAGGTTACCCAACACTGCCTCTATAGCTGTGGCTACTTTTGGATCTTTGGCGCTATCGGGATTTGATTTCATCTCTTCAGCAGATTTTAGCTCCAACGATAGCATATCCATAATCTTATGCGTGAAGTTATTCCCACCTATATGTATGTCACGGCTTAAACGGGGAATTCCATTTTCCAGGATATTTAAACTGCTTACCGCAGCACCTATATTAAGCAAAGCAATAGCTTTGGCTTCCGAGGTGTCGGAAACCGGATAATTAAAATTAAAAGCATTTATAAGTGCGAGGGAATCCACGTCGATTATATTAACCTTAAGGCCGACTTCCTCTGCCATCTTCAAGCGCTGATTTACAAAATCCTTTTTAGCCGCTGCCAAGAGCACCAGCATCTTGTTATCCGGTAAATCCGGCTGTAACACATAGCTATCTACGCTCGTCTCTGCCACAGAAAAGGGTATGTGTTTCTGAGCCTCGAATTTAACGGCTTTCTTCAGCTCATCCCGGCTCATACGCGGAAAAGATACATACCGTATAACGGTTGCAGGACCCCCTATCCCTAAATTTACTGTGTCAATACCAAAAGACTGGCTTATTTTCTTAATGGCCTCGCGTGCTTCAATTCCGACCGGCTCCAGGATAAAATTGCACAGCTCGACCGTATCTTTAGCGAATCTAAGCTTAACCGCTTTAACCGAGCTTGTCCCAAGGTCAATACCCACGGAAAACCGTTCTTTTTTACTCTTTATCTTAAAACCTAATTTCATTTATTTTGCTCCTTAACAGGGTTTTCCCCTACCTAATCTTTCTTTCCGCAATCATCCGCCATAAACAACCCGCCGGTATTTATGGTGTAAATTTTTGTTCCGTTAATCCTGCATTTTACGGGTTGAGCGCTACAGGTGTAACCGGAGGGCTCAAGCCGCGAACAGCTATAATTATAGCCCTTAAGAGAAGATTTCGAGAGATAATCTTTATCGAGATAAGGCGGCTTGGTTTGGGTTATTGCCGAAAGGCTACCGGGATAGACACCCTTATTATCCCTGGCATAGTTCTCCAGGGCAATGGAAATCAGCTTTAAAGTTGCCTGGGCGCTGGACTCATTTTGCGGAATAGCTACCTTGATAATCCGACTGATCAATAACCTTAGCAGAAACGCAAATACCGCTATAAAAATCATGATGGTAACAAAACTTTTCCCCTGGCAATTTCTCATAGCGAGAATAATTTTAGCATAAAAAAGCGCAAGCGCAAGGAATATTTAGGCTTTAAGATATCTGTTGAATAGATTCTCCTGGTTATGGTATAAGAGATTTGACGGCAGATGAAATCTACCTTTCTTAGGTACGAAATACGGTAATTTAAGGCGGCAATGTTATGTCAATTAAAACCGGCATATTAAAACCCTATATAGAATTCCTTAGAATTAAGGACTGGTGGTACCTGAACGGAATTTTTATTCTGGGGGTAACCTGCGCAGGTTCTTTAGCAGGCAAGAATCTATTAAAAGGCTTGCTTGTTTCCTCGCTCTGCTTTGCGTACGGATATTCTTTAAATGAGTATTTTGACAATTCTAAGAAACATGTATCCGGCAGTAGGCGATTTAACGGGATTTTATATAAACTCACCCCCTGTATTTCATTGGGGTTAGCTTTATATTTCGCGTATTTCATTTCTAAAATCCTGTTCCTTACCGTTATATCCGTAGGGATAATCTCGTGGCTGTATTCCGCGCCTCCATTCCGCTTAAAAAAACATATTTTTTTGCGGCTATTTCTAAGCCCCCTGGGATATTCCCTGTTTTTTCTACTGGGAGCGGGGCTGGATAAACGATTATCATCGCAAGAATTCTTTATGTATATCTATATCCTGCTTTTTTATATCCCCGTCGAACTCATGCATATGCTAAGCCATATAGATGTAGACAAGGCCGCGGGGACCCCTACCCTGCCCCTCGTCTACGGAACAAGAAAAACAATGGTCCTTATGCTGCTGCTTTTTATTATCCTCGCCTTATACTCTTGCCTGCTTTATATTGCCGGGGTTATGTCTGTATATTTCTTATTATGGACATTGGCTACCTGGACGGCTATCCTTGTCTTATTAGGCAGGTCTTATGCGCAAAACAATATGGAAGCATTTATAAACATGAAATTAAACGCGAGATTGGTATTTTCTATTTATGGGACGGGATTGCTGGTGCTATTTATTCGCAGGATCTAGAAACGGTTATCCCTTTAGGGCAGGAATTTATCTTGGATTAGATATTACTTTTTTTCAAGCTCAAAAAATTCGGAATCACTTATTTTTATCAGGTTATATTTATTTTGTATTTCGTTTTTTAAAACCGCGAACTGCTCTTCTTTAGCCCCGCGCATTAGCATTTCTTCCTCCAGGCCATAAGGCAGGGGATTAAAATAATAAACCTTACCTTCGCATGCGCGCATTTTTACCTTCAGATTATCATCCGATAAAAAAAGCCAGGTTTTCCTGGGGAATAAAAACGGCAAGTTAAACTTCGTTATCAGGAAATCGTGGGTTATAATACAGCTTTTCTCTGAATCTGTCTTTAACTCCTGAATCAGCTTTTCCCATGAGTACGGCTTATTTTCGCTCATTTGGCGTTCATAGCCCAGGAAATAAAAAAAGCACAGTAAAACTAGTAGTATGTATCTAACGGCCCTGCCTTTGAAAAATATACTTATGGCCTGCGATATAACATATGCGCTTATAATAAAGACTGGAACGAGAATCTGCATTGTATGCCATATGGCATCTACCTCTACGCCTAAAAAATAAACCAATAAACTTAGAAAGAACCACCCCAATATCAGGTAATCCATCCTGAATGATTTTTTCATCAATTTTAATATCACAAGGGCCAAGAGCATAAAAAGAGGGTATCCTTTTAGCCTGTAAATGAAAAATAATAGAATATTGCTTAAGAAAGCGCGGAAACCTACTAAATCCGGGATAAACGCAAAATACCTGGGAAAGCTTGACACCATATTCCCAACAAATGGCAGCCAAAAAAGCATAGAAATCAAAAGCAAAGGAATAAATATTAATGAATAATGGAATAACTTACGCTGGTTATCCTTTAGCAGTTCTTTTGCGCCGATAATGGCGAAAAGCGGAAAAAGAAATGAATTCTCAATCTTGATATTTACTGAAATAAGGAAAAGCGAGATAAATGTCAGCCATATCGTCATATTCCTGGTTTTTAGCCATGCCACAAAATATAAAAACTCCAGCGTTACGAAAAATACCGAAATCGACATAGGGATTTCATACCCGCTATAAAAAGTATGTAAGGCAGATAATGCCAAAGCCAGGGCAGCCAGAAAAGATGCGTCCTTATCTTCCGTAACAAGATAGGTAATTAAATAAATAACCGGTATTGTCAAAACACTGAAGCAGATATTGAAGCCGGACACGACGCTTATATTCTCTAACAATGTGAGCGGAAAAAAGATAAAAAAAGGATAGCCTGGTATATGCCCTGTGCCTAGAAGCCCGGAATATAACCCTGGATAAAGAAAATAACTTTTTATCCTTAGGGCATCCTTTATATAGCCCCAGCCGTAGGGGTCCAGGTCTATATGGGCGGTGTATTTTAATCTAAATATGAATCCTGCCAGCAAAAGCACCAATAAGACAACGATATCTTTTGAGCTGATATTAATCAATAAGCCCCTGAAGGTGCGGTAAGATTTAAAAAATACGGATATAAAGAATAGCAGTAAGCCAAGAAAATAGAGCGGGTAAAAATAAGCGGTTAATTGAAGCAGCATATTGGTATTGAGCATATTTCCTACCTATAACACTATGTTTAAAAAGTCTTAAAATCGGAATCGGAAGGGTCTGGACTGTCGGTCCTTTTTAATGTGCCGCCGGTAATAACCTGATAATTATGCGCTGCCAAAGCTGAATTTAGCGCGATTGCCCTGATATCATAACCAGCGGGGCCGACTTCGGCTACTGTGTAACGGAAATTACCCAGCTGCGGCATTGCGGTAAGGTCCTGGTTAAGACAACCGCTGTCCACTAAGAACTGCAGGTTAGTCTGTTCTTCAGGCGCATATGACAGGGCGTTACGGGCCGCGTACACCTCAAAACCGGAAGCAATCGCCTTGAGGTTAGCCTGACAGGTAGATTCATTTGCTTGTCTTCTGAATTTAGCTGTTTCTATGACTGCCATAGAGACTAACAGCGCCACGATTGCCATTACCGTCATAATCTCTACTAACGTAAAAGCTTTGTTTTTATTGTTCGATTTCATAGGTAAGAATTATAACAAAAATTATTGACTGCGGCTAACATTTTTCTTTATCTCCAGTAAAAGGCTCCTGGCGCGATGATGCTGCGGATCTATCTTGAGCAAAGAGTTTAATTGCGAAACTGCCCTATTCCTCATCCCCATCTTCAGGTAACTAAGAGCGAGATTAAAATGCGCATCTTCATAAGCCGGCTCGATCTCCAGCGCCCTCTTAAAAGCAGAAGCTGCCGCATAAAAAATTCCGCTTCCTGCTAATTTTGCTCCCAGATTATTATAAAAAATATCCGCGGAATTTAACATTTTTTTCTCTTCAAGAAAACGGGTAATTATCTGCCGGATGATAACCCCGTCTGTCTCTGCATTATCTACCTGTAACCCCAGAGAAACAACTATCTCTTCAACAGATGATCCGGTTTTTCCCTGCCCCATATAGATACGCGCGAGATTAAAATGGGCATAATAGAGGTTTTTATCCAGTTGCAAGGCTATCTTGTATCTTTTTATGGCCGCCTGCGGTAACCCTTGAGCCTCCAATACATTACCGATATTATTCTGCACCTGCCCTGATTTATCTCCAGGGTGAGTCTTTTCAATAACAGAGTATTCATCCAGCGCTTCTTTTAATTTTCCGGTCTTAAAATAGAGGTTAGCCAGGTTAAAGTGCGCATCCAAAAGTTCAGGCATTATCTGTAACGCCCTTTTGTAACAGGATATCGCTTTTTGATAATCCCCGTTCTTTTCGTATTCTAAACCCAGGTTATTGTATCCCTGAAAGCTTCCAGGCGATAGTTTCACTATCCCCTGGAAGAATGCAAGGGGGCTAGACCATTCAAGATTACGGGCGTAAGTAAGGACGCCGTAAGCGGCAAAAAGACAAACAAAAGAAAACAAAAATAATGGTTTCTTTAAATACCGTTGTAAAATTAATAAAACTCCTGTAAGAAAACTTATCGAAGACAAATATAGAAAGTGTTCAGCAAAAAAGGCATTGATAGGCAAAATCCCTGACTGCGGAAGAAGAAAAATCAGATACCAGGAAAATAAAAAACAGAAGAGGGCATTTTTCTTTTTATTGCGTAAAATATATGCAGCAAAAACTACAACCACACCTGAAATAAACCAGGATAAGAAAATCCCTAAAAAAGTCGTCGGCATTACTAATTGATAAGACATATGCAGATTAACCGGCAAAATCAGGAGCTTGGCCTGCATAAACAGCGCTTTGAATAAAACCGACATCCTAAAAAGAAACGGGACGCCTGCCAAAGTCGGTGGCCTAAAAGTAGGGAACTTTAACAAGGTGAGCCTTAATAAAACGTAAACCAGTGAAATAACAAAAAATGGAGATGTTTTCCAGGATATCGCTGCCTTGTTAGATTTCCTAAAATAAAAAAGATAGGCAAGTATGGCCAGCGGAAAAACCACTGCCAGTTCTTTCGATAATAAACCAAGAATGAACGCTACCACTGATAATAAATAAAGCGGCAAACGGTAATTCTTCCGGCAATTTTGCCCCTTGACAAAAAAGATAAATGATGTCAGCAAGAAAATCCCCATCAGCATCTCGGCGCGTCCGGAAAGGTAAGTCACTGATTCTGTGTGCAGGGGGTTTACCGCAAAAAGAAGCGCACTAAAAAAAGAGATTTCCGCTCTGCCAGACAGCATAAAAAGAAAAATAAAGACCAAAAAAGAAAGTGCGGCCTGCAGAAGTATATTAGTAATATGATACCCTAACGGCTTAAGGCCCCAGAAGTAATAATCCGACATATAAGAAATTGTCTGTAGCGGCCGGTAAAAATTTGAGCCGGAAGCTACGCCATAGAAGAGATCACTCGTAAACGCCTTTCCCAATAGATGCCAGTCCTGGATCAGGCTGTTATGCACAATAATCGCGTTATCATCCCATATAAAAGGATTACGCAGGGTATTGGAATACACGGACAGCACTGAGAAAAAGATCAAAATAAAAATAAGAAAATATGTTCTTTTTTTAAGTATCATAGGTTAAACAAAAAGGGGAAAGAATGAACCTCTTTCCCCTTTTTTACTAAAGTACAAAATATCTTGTTACAGTGGAGTGAGTGCTGCACCTGTAGTAGCTGTCCAGGTTATATTTCCTGTCGTGCCAGGAGTAACCGGCGCTGCAACAATAGTATATCCGCCTGAACTTAATGTACAAGTATAGTTATAACCTTGTACGGCCTGGCCGCAATAGCTAGGAGCAGTAGTAATAAACTCTGCCAAGGCAGTTACATCAGTAGGATACGCACCGCTATGAGAAGTAGCGTATGTTTCAGCTGCGGTAGAAATGCTACGTATCGATGCCTTTGCCGCAGATTCATTCGCGGTCCTTCTTGCTGAAAGAAGATTGGGTATGGCAATAGCTGCCAACAGAGCGATAATCGCAACGACAATCATGATTTCAACTAGCGTAAAACCTTTTCTGTTCATTAAGAAACCCCCCTTTCTAAGGTAAAATTGACTTCGGCGCTTTCTTCTGCCGTCCTGTTATTCCTCAAGAATCTGACAAATTATAACTTGTTTGTTTCCGGCAGATCATTTTGTTGCGCCAGTCGCCTTGATTTTTTATATATAGCAGCTCTATACTTATTTGTCAAGGATTATTTTTCTTTCAAAAACATAGACACCCCATAGGGTTATGTTATGGCTAGACACGGCTATTCAAGGCCTTCTCTATTCTTTTCAGGTTTACCGTTGCATTCTTAAGTTTCTTGGCGCAATAGTCAAAATTAAAAAGAATTATTTTTGCCAGCTTGTGTTTGCCGTCTTCCTGATGATAAAGGCTAAATGCAAGGTCGAACCAGTTATCTAAATTTTGCCTGTTCTTATTCAGGGCTTTCAAGAAATATTTTTCTGCTTGTGTAAAATCTTCTTTAATGTAATAAACATACCCGGCAATAGCATAAGTAAGTTCGCTCTTTTCAACTACCAGCCAATATTTTATCTTTTTCAACAAGAGGTCTAACAAGCGGGGATTATCAAATATCTTTTCGGCAAGAAGTGTAAATATGACATCCTTCCTCACGCTAAAATCATTCAGTTTATTGGCTCGATGCAAAGGCTTAAATCCTAATATTGCGGTAAAATCATCCTCTACTTTTTTCAGCAACCCTAACCTCCGCTCTTCAAAACACCGGATTAAATTCCCTCTCCCCCATTTTTTCTACATACCTTGCGTAAACGCCTTCGCATATGCTGTCGAATTTACAAAGCTTACACCGCCCAAACTTCTGTTTCTGCTTCTCCCTCTCCGGAAAGCAATAGTACCGGCTTTCTCCGGAAGCGGCAGGATATACGCCGCATCTACAATATTGGTCCGCCTGCTTTTTATCAAGAATAAGTTTTCTTATTCCCCCGTTTACGCAACAAAAAGGGACTCCCTCTACGGCTATCTTGGGACCTTTATTTCCTCCGAGCAGCTCCACGGCCTGGCGTATATACGGCTTTACTTCGGAATAATGCGGGGTTATCAAATCAAAATAAGTAAACGCGTGGCCGTAGGGAGTCAGGTAAACAAACCATACCTCATCCACTTTTAATTTCTTTAGCCAGCGCGCGGTAGTTGGAATATGCCTGTAATTCAAGCTTGTCATCATTATCTTTACCGATATGCTCGCGCAATATTGCCTTAAATTAACTATGGCGCTTACCGTCTCATAAAAACTCCCTTGTACCCTGGTAATTACATCGTGTATCTTCGGTTTGTAGCTTTCCAGGTGCGTGATGATATCCAAGTTTAAATATTTTATGCTCCGGCAGAAATCCTTATCGGCAAATTGCCTGGCATTGGTCTGCAGGGTGATCTTATATCCGAGCCTATAACAGAATTCCAGGATATTAAGAATATCTTTCCGTGAAAGCGGCTCGCCCCCGGTAAGCGTAACCCTCTCATAAAGCCCCCTGTATTTCTCCAGCGTTTTTACCAGGAAGCTGAAATTCACGAATTCCCGCGGGGTATTGTCTCCGGTTACGCAGAAAATACAGTTATTATTACATAAATAACCGGTCTTCAGGACAAGGGTTTTTTCTTCTTTTACAAGAAGCTCTCTATACAAAGCTATGATTTCATTCGCATAGGTCTTGATGCCCTTTGCCTTGAATGAATCGGGCATCTTTTTCCTGATTCTGCGCGAGATGATCCCCTTCATTATTCTTACCAACATATCGGTATTTTTGAAGACCCTGGAGTTCCTGTTACCCCGGATCTTCTCAACCATACTTTTACGATTGGAAATTATAACCGGCACTTTATAAAAAAATGCCTCAAAAAGGGTCATCGGCCCGGTCTCCTCCCAAAGAGAAGGAATAATTAACCAGTCGATTTGGCTGAAAAACCTGGTATAAAGCTCGTTATACTCAACATTATGCAGCAACTCTATGTTATTACACTTCTGCAGCCTTTTTAAGTATTCATTTTTGTCAGGAGCATCATCTCGATAGTGTATAGCCATCAGCAACCTGAATTTATGCTGCGATAGCTTAGGCACCGCCTCTTCTAATATCTCTATACCCTTTAAAGAAGCTAAATTACCAAGAAAGCCGAAGGTAGCTATACCTGACTTTTTCTTTATTCGCTTATGAACTTTAGGCAACCCTACGCCGTAGTAAAGAGTAACAAATTTTTCATTTTTTCCGAATAGCTGCTCGAGTTTTTCTTTTTGCGCATCAGAACAACAGATTATTTTATCGCACATATTAACTACCCTTCTGGATAGCTCTTCCCGATAAAGATTGAATTCCTTCGGTGATCTGTCTTTCGCCTTCGCATGATACTGATTGGTGCTGCATGAGCATTGCATAAATGAATCCATACTGCATACACCGCGGCCATCATGCATTGTGCCACGGATACAGAAAAGAGAATGGTCATGCAAAGTCAGCGCTTTCTTTATTTCCAGGCTACAGGATACAGCCAGTAGAGAAAAAAGGTTGATTCCTGAAAAAACATGGATATGGATGACATCGGGATTATATATTCTTAATAAATCACGGAAAACATCCTCTAAAGAGCTATCCTGATTATAAATCACTGCTTTTTTCGTATCTATTTCCACAAATTGGACACCATCTTCATTATATTTTTTGCCTATCGAGGTACTGTTATATTCTCCAAAATTCAGCAGGAATAAAGAAACATCGTTATTCCTTGCCTGCACCTTAATCATCCGCCATAGGCAGGGATGGTATTTATTGCAACTAATATGTAAAATCTTCATGGTCTTTAAGAGAACTGTATCAAAAATGGGTACGCAGGGGCAAAATTATTAAGAGGAATATCTGCGATCTTAATCTTTTTGTTTTTACGGTAGACGATCAACTTTCTGCCTTCTAGCTCCAAACGGTCGCCTTCTGCCAGGAGCTTTCCGTATGCATCCTGCGCTTTATCCGGTGAAGGAAAATATACTTTATCATAGCTCAGGAGCCCGCCGTTAATCTTTCCTGAAAAACAATAAAATTTCCTTTCGTAAAAAACTAAGAAAGGCATCTTAAGATGCTTATCAGCCAATTGCACGTATGCCGGTTCCCTTCTCTTTATCGCTTTCCTTAACTTGCCGGCTAATCTTATAGTTTGCGTGCAATCATAGCCGCAGGGCATATGATATATATATGAAAAGGTCGTATCTTTAAGAAACGGATTGCACAAAAAAGAGGGTTTATTATGCGTATTTCTGTATATTTCATAAAGATGGCTGTATTTTATCCAGTTGTTATATTTCCGGAAGAATTTGATGCAGCAGTCAGGATACCCCAAAACATATCCGTATCTCAGGCTGTCCATCCGCGGCTGAACGATTACCCTGTTTTTGATGATAACAGGATACCACATCCCTTTCCTTAAAAGAGAATTACTTTTGGATATGAATAAATGGACCTGTCCTCTGCTACCGGAATTTAACGGGCTTGCGAAAGCGCTGGTAGTAGTGATGCACTCCCTGCCCAGGATAGAAGGCGAAAGATTCTCTTTTGGAATGCTTTTAAAAATAACGTCTTCCCTTATCTTCAAGCCGTATTTCCTGCAAACCTTCTTAAACTCATTGAGCTTGGCTACCGGCACCCAGTCATCCATTAACGGCTTTATTCCGAGCACAGTCGCCATAAACATGGACAGCTGCGTAGATGCGCCCATCACTTCTACGTATTCCCGGCAAAAAGATTTTGGGTAATACCCTTGAAAAAGCATAGGTTTATTATATAATAAAACATGGTCAATAAATCAAAAATCTTACTTGATATGCCTAATCACAAACGATCTCTTCCCTTGATGGATATATTTCTTGATAGAGTATCCAAGGGGCCGATAGCTATCACCATAAAGATAAATTCGATATGCAATCTAAAATGCGAATTCTGTTGGGTTCATTCTCCCCTGATTAATAATAACCCGCCGCGTAATATACTGCCTTTATCTTGCATCAAAAAGATAATTAAAGACGTAAAAGAGCTATCTTCAATAAATTCAATTACGCTTTCCGCAGAAGGAGAAATTTCCCTACATCCGAAAATCACAGAAATAATTGATTTTATAAAAGAAAAGGGATTCTTTTTACAGCTAAATAGCAATCTTACTTTTGACAAAGATTTCTTACGTTTAAGCTTTGCAAAAGCGGATAAGCTGCTGGTTAACATATGCGCGCACGATGAAAACGTTTATTCTAAACTATGTCACCCTTCCAGTAAGAAAGCGTACCACAACCTGATTAGAAATCTAAAATTATTTTCTGCCTTGCGCATAACGGAAGGCAAACCAGATATAATGTTAAACTGTGTAATCACCAGGAATAACTACAGCTATTTAGAAGCAATGTTAGAATTTGCTGATTCTCTTAATATTCCGCGCTTAAGATTTGTAGCATTGGGTCCGACGCCATATACAAAAAAACTACTCCTGCGCGAAAAAGAATTCAACGCGTTCAAGAAAATAATAAAAAATGTAAGCTGTAGCAAATATAGAGTAAAAGCTGAGATTACAGAATTCATCGGCATCAAGGAGAACAATGACCCTCAGTTAAAATCATGCTTCGCCGCCTGGCTTCGTGTTCTAGTCGCAAGTGATGGGAGCATTATATTCTGCCATCGAAATACCGAATTAAAAGCCGGCAATTTGAAAAACGATTCGCTTAAAAATATCTGGTTTTCGAAAAAGGCGCATGCATTAAGATTAAAATTAAAATATGACCTTGATTCGTGTAGGCCGCCATTTATAAAATGCCGCTCTTGCGACCACACGAAAGAATATCTGAAAATAGAGAATGCTTGCGAAGAATTACGGAAATATTACGAACAAAAGTCAATATAGGAAATTTGAATAGCAGTCCATTCAAAAGAATCTGGTTTTAAGAGAACCTTGCGCATTAAGATTAAAGCTGAAATATGAAGTTGACTTGGGAAAGCCAGAGTGGAAAAGCCACCTCTCCTGCAGAATGGAAAAAGTCAAAGAAATCTACGACTGCCTGCAAAAACTGACCCAAAAAACAATGGTCAGCTGCCAAATCTCGTTATAACATCTATTATATCTTCTGAGGTTATATCGCAACCCCTTAAAGTGGGCCCGTATTTTTGACGCTGGGTAATTTCCTTTCCCTGTTTATTGTTTAATAGGTTATCCAAGCGCAAGATACTGAAATGCCCCAGTTCCCCCCAAACGCATTCTTTAATAGAGTCAATATACGGACTCATCCCTTTGATAAACCCCTTGGTATCCTCAATATCCTTTTTTCTTTCAACCCCCAGCCCAGTAAGCAATGTTATATAATTATAGATACCGAGATGATGGGCATTTTTAAGAACCTCTTTTATCTCTTTCACACTTGTTTTCTTACCAATAATCTTAAGCATCCTTTCTGATGCATATTCAACACCCCACCTTAACTGAACGCAGCCCGCTTTCCTCATTTTTACTAGCAGCTCATTATTTATATTGGGTATTGCTAAGGCACTCCATCGTATATGAGGCAACCTTTTATTAAAGACTCCACACAGCTTCCCCAGATAATCATCGTCAAAATTTATTTCCGCATCCATAAAGTGGAAATATTGGGTATCGTATTTGCGCGATAAATATTTCAATTCATCCGTGACTTTATCTATGTTTTTGTAGGCCATCTTGCCTTTATGAATATAATAACAGAAAAAACAGTCATTAATGCACCCCCTGCTTATCTCATACGGCAATACCAGTTTCCCATTGCATTTATATTTTTTAAGATCGAACAAGGCAAATTCTGGAACGGGATATTTATCCAAGTCTAACTTCCTGCCTTTACGTGAATAAATTAGCCTGTTTTTTTCTCTATATGTAATCCCGTCTATAGGAGAGCACCTCTTATAATTCTTAATATATTGCAAGGCAGAATACTCATTCCCATCTTCTAGGAAAGCATCAAGGAAACTGAAATTTCCCATAATTTTTCTCGCGTGCTTCTTAGGGCAATTACCGAAGAAAACTATTTTTATCCCCGGATACTTTTCCTTCATCTGCCTGGCGATACAAAGAGATGAAATAAGATACTGCAAAGAAAACTGCTCAAGAACCGCAACAGAGAAGATCATAAATTCCATATGCTCGGGCTTTACTTCTGATAATATTTTTATGGAGGTATAACTTATTAACGGGTCTTGCTTTACGAGAAGATGGTCGAAACACCTTTTGAAATCATTAAATATGCTTAAATTAATCCCTTTTCTTTCCCAAAACGAATCCTCATTTAAAACATGGGCCCTTGAATCAATAAGCTTAACATCGAACGACTCATTATTTCTCAATATGGCAACTAAATTTGCGATGTCGAGAGGAGGAGACTTAATCATCCCTGGACCGCGAGGGGAAGGCGACAGAAATATTCCTATATTGGAATGCCCAATGCTAATGCTCATATATTCGTCTAGGGTGCTGCCTTAGCAGCTTTATAAAATATTCTTCTGGCAACAAATGCGGAATGCCATTATTTTCCAAGAATGCCTCCAAATCATGTAATAAAAATTGCTGCCTTTCGCAAAACTCTTCCCATTTCGAACCATTAACCTCATCGAATTCCAGATAACGGTTATCATTATGGGTATTCTTTCTTACTTTTAACCCTAATTTATGCGCTATTTTTAAACCCGCAGTCCCCCTTCTCAGCTCAAAGGGATATATTGTTATTGAATCGATATATTTCATATTCCTCTGAATGAATCTCTTCTTTCTTATATTTTCGGTCTTCTTTTCCATCGGCAACCCTACCATTAAAGTCAAGGTTTTCTTGATAGTGGCATAAAATGAATTTCGTAAAGTTTCCTCGATAGATTCCAGGGTTACGCCTTTATTAAAACCATCGAGGATATCCCCATCCGGACTTTCAATCCCTATTCGCAGATGAAGACAACCTGCTTTATGCATCAAATTGAAAATTGATTTCTCAAGTCGGGAAGGGATTAAAGGAGCAGACCATTTACAATTAAAATTATTCTTGATAAAAACATTGCAAAGTTCTCTCAAGTATTCTTCCCTGAAATTAATCGCAGCCGCATGGAACCAAAAATACTTTATTCCTTTATTGCGGTAAAATCTTATCTCCTTCATCAGAGTAGAAGTATTCTTTAACTGGAACGTAGGTACAAAATGTTTATAGTCACAAAAAAAACAATTAAATGGGCAGCCCGTGGCATAATCGATTGGAACAATTTTTGGGCGCCTGAATAACAGGAGGCTATTCGGCATGGGCTCATTATTCAAATCTTGAGTTTCTTGCCTTCCCATGATTATTCTAGCATTGATTTTAGTAGTGGATTTGTTTCTCCTGGGCCCCAGCCCCCTTAAGACACGGCTTATAGAATTAAAAAGATTGCCATCTATGATATAATCGATGAAACTGTATTGTCTTAGTTTTTTAACCCGTTCAATTGAAAAATAGGTACCGCAACAGATTATATTATTATGGTACTTTTTCTTGATCTCCTTTAAGATGCATAGGTAAGTATACAAATTGTCTTTGAAGCATGGCTGTATATAAAAAATATTTTCTGTGGCACCCAAAGATGGCAAATTAAATGCTATTTTTTGCAATACCCCTTCCAAATAACTATCGTCTCTTGCGCCATTTAAATAGTCTATCGCAATTTTTTCATTCTTAGAAATAATATCAGTCAGCCTAATAATGAGAGAAGCAGCTTTGCTATATTTGCTAATAGAATTTTCATTTGGATTCAGGATCTCGAACATTATCCTATTTTGTTTTAATTCAGTACAAATCCTGCTTAAACATAAGGCCTGAGAGCTTATCTGGAAAGGCAGATAATCACGGGATAGGTATGGAATCATTATCAGTACCCTAGGGTTTATTGAATCGTTCATAATCATTGATTTACTTTTACCAAATCCTATTTCTTATCCAGTAATTTATTTATTTCAATTATCTGGCTTTGCGAAAAGCTTTCGGTATTATAGCCGATATTGACCTGCTCAGTATATTTATGCGAATTATAGAAATCCAGGAAAGAATTCCTAGATAGCCTTATTTTAAATTTTCTTGGATTTAAAAACATCGGGGAAAAAGGGTCCAAATCTGCTGCGCGGGATTTAGTTCTTACGAAACGAAAGTTATTATTAATATATTTTATTATCGTTGCGGTTTTCTTAATGTCTGCTATCTTTTCAAAGGGAAGACCGCCCGCAAAACAAACCAGCGTATTGACTTTCTTATATTCGAGATGATCCAGAATCTGCATTAAATCAATATTAGAGTAATAGAAACCTTTATTGAACCGTCTTATTTTTTCTGATCCGCTTTCCGGAGACAATACTAACTGGGATTTGCTAGTAAACGTCGAAGAGAATGATTCTATAAAATCTTTTGTCGGAAGGGCCCAGACATCAAAATTAACAGTTAAATATATTTTTGACTTCCTGATTTGTTCAAATAATTTTAGATAATATTTTTCTGACCCCGCTGGATAAAAAGAAGTTTGCCATAATTCTATCCCGTAAAATGCTAACCGTTTCAATTCCCTTATTACTGAACCATGTCGGATAAATATGGGTCTTGGCCTGTTATTAATTATCCTTTGAGCGATCTTAGAACCGCCGCAATAAGAACAGTTAACGGAACAGCCTCTTCCGCAATTATAATGGAACTGCAGCATTGGTTTAAAAGTTTCATCTTCGAGTGTTTCCATTGCGAGGTAATAACGGTAATTGCTGATCAGATCGAAATTGGTAAAGCTTAAATTGTCGATTATTTTTTGGTTTACGGTATACGCATGTGCGTTTTTTATAATTTTCTTGCCATTTCTCCAGACTAGATTAGGGATTTTTGGGAAAGCCTCTTGTTTTCCCAGGCTTTCTAGCAGGCTAGCTAAGGGTATTTCAGAATCACCCATGATAATAAAATCTACAACTCCAAATTCTTTAAGGATATCTTCTGAAAATAAAGAAGCGGTAAACCCCCCCAGGATAACTATTGCATTGTTAATTTTTGACTTAATTTCTGTTGCTAAAGAAATTACCGAATAACTCTGTAAATGCCAGTGTAAATCAAGGCAAAATATTCTTATATTATTTTTTTTGGCATATTCAATAATATCGAATCCCGGTTTTGCCTTTTTTTCTACATATAAATGGATTATTTCTGCTTCGAATCCTTTTTTCTTCAAGAAATCAGCTAAGGCGATTGTACCGATAGGAAGGCAAAAAACTTCGTCTCCTGAGGATTCCCCTTTTGTGGCGTGTAAAAATAATATTTTCTGCCTTTTTATATGCATGTCCTAACGGGCGAACTCACAAATCTTATCGGCAATATAGTCAATTTGTTCTTCTGATAACGCATGTGAAATAGGCAGCCATAACAACTTATTGAAAATCTTTTCTGTAACCGGCAAATCTACTTTTTTAAATCCCGGCCTTTTATAGTATTCGGTGAGATGAAGGGGCACGGTATATCTAACCTTCGTCTCTATCCCCGCCCTTTCTAAATTGCTTCTTAACTCTTCCCTATTTTTGCTCAATACGACAAAATCTCTATATGCATGCCTGCTTTCCATTTCTACCTTTTGGAATAGTAACGATTTTGGCAACTTCTTAATATACATGGCAGCATTATATCGCCTCTTTTTATTTATTTCGCCCAAATAAGGTAATTTTGTTTTTAATACTACGGCCTGGAGTATGTCTATCCGGCAGGGAGTCCTTTTGCTTATCTCGGGATGGGGGTCATTCTTAACCTCTATCATCTTTTTTATTCTCTCATATGTTCTAACATCATTTGTACTGATTAAACCGCTATTGCCTATACCAGAGAAATTCTTGGTAGTATGGTTGCTAAAACAGCCGATCCCAAAATTGCCGACTTTTGTACCCCTATATTCTGCCCCGTGGGCATGTGCGGCATCTTCAATTATTGCTAAACCATATTTTTTTGCGATTTTCGTGAACCCTTCCATATCGCATGGATTACCGTGGATATGAACCGCGACCACTGCTTTCGTTTTTTTGGTCAAGCTTTTCCTGATTCTATCTGGATCCATAGTAAGGGTGTCCTCTTTTATATCCACGAATACCGGCTTTGCTCCTGTATTTGATACTGCGAGAGCGGTTGCAATATAAGTATAAGAAGGGATGATTACCTCATCGCCCTCTTTTACCCCGCAAGCACCTAAAGAAAGCTCAAGAGCCGTAGTCCCTGAATTTACCGCTATTACATATTTTGATTTGTTATATTTTGCAAATTCTTTCTCAAAATCTTCTATATATCTTTCATGTTCATATTCTGAACTTAATTTCATGGCGCTAGAAAGATTCAAAACAATTTTCTCAAAAAATAGCTTATTCTCTTGCCAATAATCTTCAAAATTGATCTGCATATAACTCCTGTGCTGATATTGAGTTACAGAGAGCATGTTATGATTCTATTTATCCTATTGTCTTCGACTTTAATCAGTTCATTACGATAGAACTGTGTGTTCCCTGCGAGATAGATATTTCTGCCTAATACTTGAATAGTGCGCACTTTAGAACGTAAGCAGATTTTATCACATTTATAAATCTTATCCCTTAAGCCGCCCCCTTTTTCTAACAAAGGGGTCAAGCAATAATTAGAGGTTGTAATGTATGCATACGGATAATACAAATCTATATTAAATTTGCGATAGCCCGATATATCTATTCCTTGCAGCGTATTATCCAGGCCGATCCTTTTAATACCGGCAGCAGAAATAAAATCCATCATATAACTGTTTTGAAGGACAGAACACTTCAGATAACTCCGATCGGCTTTTGTGAGCCGCAACTTCCTAATCAATTCGACTCCGGAATCTTTACTTTTAACAAAAAATCCCCGCTTTTGCCTCGTAAGCAACCTTCCCATAACTATTTCCAGATCGGGTAAATTGTTTTTTATTAAATGAAATACACCCCAGTCATTAACGATAATCTCCGTATCCGGGAAATTTCGATTTATATGGCTTAAGAGCTTTTCCGCATTCCTTAGGCTACGCTCATTTAGATAAGGGGTAACAATACTGACTTTAATGCCGGGCTTATTAGTGATATCAAATAGCCTATTAATTTCTGATTTCCCGGGAATGAGAAAATCGCAGAATTCATTGCCAAAATAAACCCTTGATACATTTTTATCTATTTTTTTTATACCGGACAGCTTGCATAGCAAAATTACTTTTTCCATTTAAGGATAGAATATACGGCTTGCTTTCTGTTATCGGTGACTATTTTCCGATATCCTGTTAATCAATGATATCACAAGTCTATTCTTTCTGAGCATCTCTTCAGCAGTTTCCCCTCTGCGCGGCAACTTCAGATAGGTGATACCGTTTTTGAATAACTGGTATATTCGCTGCAAATCATCTTCTGGCACATTTATTCGCGCGCGTTTCAAATAACGGTATTCTTCATAACAGGGAGATATAGTATTATCTTTTCCATGATGGTGGGTACAGAGGCCGTCAATATTCAAGCAATCCTTAGTGGTAGTCATAGCTTCCAGCTCTATATTTCTATTCCTTGCGCATATTGAGGCTATTTCGGAAATGCCAACAGAACGCGGAAGGATTATGCGGTCTGCCCCTATCTGTTTGAAAAAATCTGCCGCGTATGAATTGAAGCAGCCCGCAACACAGCTTATATGAATTTTTATTCCTGGTAAATACTTCTTTATTGCCAAAATAAGCCCGATATCAGCCACAATTACTGCACCAAGGCCTATGGAATAAAAATATTCTACTGTATTTACTATCTTATTTATCTGTTTTGTAGTATAGAGAGGCGCGTTTACGGCCATCGAGAAATTCGTATTCTTATTCTTGAATTCTTTAATAATCTTCTTGATAACCCTTATCGAATCGCATTGTTCAAGCGGGGCATATCTTCGATTAATTGAGTTCAGTAACGAATACTTTTCTTTCCACCATAACGGAATATAACCGAAATAAAATTCGGTTATATTGCTGCGTATAAAAGGTAAAAGGTTATAATCAGCGGGTATAGGGACAACCAGTTTCATCGGCCAAATAGATTAATCAAAACCGGGATTAGTTTATTTATCTTTTCCTGACTTAAAGTAAAAATCATATGTCTTATGGAACATGTAGTTTTCTATCTCGTTTAAATTATTTGTATAGGCCTTGCTTATCCTCTTGCCTGTTTTAAAATCCAATGTAGCGCATATTTTTTTACATGAAATATTAGGGAAATAATACCTGCAATCTAATTCTGGTGTCTCCTGGCAAATGCGATAATTCTGGAATAAAGATATTTTTTTAATATCGACCCCTTCGTGGATCGTCCCAAGATAAAATCTTTTCCTAAGCTTTTCATTTCTTTTTAAATGTATCACCGCTAAACAAGCATATGCTTCACCGAAGGGAGTAAAAGATACCTGCTTTCCCATATCGCAGTTATTATGGGCTATCTCAGAAAAATTAGATTGCTGTATCATTTGTATGTACCAATCAATAGGATCAAGTGACATTTTCTTATTTCGTGATTTTAAATAGCAGTGCAGTCTTAATATCCGGTCAAAATTACTCAAGAATTGTTTTTTGTCCGTATCGCTCCATAAGACGCCAAAAGCCGGTAATATTTGTATCTTGTTGAGGCCGTTGATTAACAATGATTTCACGTTATCGTAAAAAGAGTTGGAATTGTCTGGATTTACGGTTAATTTTATGCGGGGAACAGTTTTTGTCTCGGCCATATATAGCCTCAAATTATCCATTAATTTCTTATATAAGCTATTATTAGTGTAACGGAATTTATTGTCATTAAGACCGTATCCATCCAAGCTAAAAGCAAATTCTATATTTAAAGCCTTTATAGCTTTTATCATTTCTTTTGTAAGCAATGTTCCGTTTGTGGGTATATAATCAAACTTTATTTTTTTATCAGTGTCATTATCCCTTACGTACTCTGCAGCCTTAATGATAAGATCAAAACGAGAAGTCGGTTCACCGCCTGTTAATATAACCTTGGATGGCTCATTTAACGAAATTGCCCAGCGCAGAATCTCCCGAAGAGTAGTGTAATCCATATTCGCATTGCGATCGTGTGTCACAAAGCAATATCTACAATTTAAGTTGCAGTTATAGGTTATAAATATTTTGATTTCCATTATGCCCCTATAGCAATCTTTTAAAATATATTTCTGGATCGATATTCTTCAGATTCAAAGCTTTAATCCGCTCCTCAAGGATTTTAGCATAATATGCCTGCTGTCCTTTTTTCAAATGCCAGTCCAATCCCTTGGTTTCGCTAAACGGCATATCGTCTTTCCAAAAGCTATCTTGAGCTGATAATATTTCTATCCCAAAAGCCCCGGGATTCCTAAAAACTATGCTGTTTCTGCGGGGCTTAAATTTATAGACATTTACGCAATCAAGATTCTCGCGATTATTCTCTAAGAATTTTGTGGTTAAATCTACGTCCAATTGACATTCATAAGGATAGCCCACGGTAAAGGCAGCCTGGTTTCTTATCCCGCTTATTCGAGCAGCCTTGAGTATCGCTGCTACTTCATTTAAATCCAGCCTTTTTGAAATAATCCTTTGGCGGCTGGGATTTGCCGTTTCAATTCCCCAGCGTATATGAATACAACCGGCATGATGCATTTTCGAAAGGACTCTCTCATTAAGCCCTTTAGCCACCATATAACTTGACCATCTGATATTCAGTCTGGCTGAAATGATCTTATCCATTAAAGTTTCAAGATACTTATTGTCAAAGTTCAATTCATTATCTACGAAATAAAAATTCCTGATCCCGCTATCCTTAACGATTTTACCTAATTCTTTAATTACGAAACCGGGCTTTTTGAATCTTAATTTCCTCGCTGTCAATAAAGAACAGAAAAAACAATTATATTTGCAGCCTCTGCTTGTCTCAAAATAAAGGAATTCGGGAAAAGGAAATTTGTATTTTCTAAGAAATGACAAATGCGCGCAATAATCTAACTTATGCTTTATATTCCAAAGATCTAGCGGCTTTTCTTTATGCACGCATACGGCTTTTCTTTTCCGATACGCAATATTTGCTATATTCTCAATATTAGTGCCTGAAATTATCTTTAGGAGGGCAGTTTCCGGTTCCGAGGTAATGATAAAATCAAAAATATTGAATTGCGTCAATATTTCTTTGGGGTAAAGTTTGCAGCATGGCCCCATAAGGATCATCTTTGAATCAGGATAGGATTTTTTCAGAAGTTGTGCCAACTTTGCAGAAGGACCGAGATTCTCGCTCCAGAGCGGTATATACATGATATAGCAATCGCTTTTAATGATGAACTTAAACATCAGCTCCTGTATCTTAAGCGCCATTTCTGCATGGTTGAGCCGCCTTAAGAATACGGAGATAGAACTTTTCCCGGAGAATAAAATAGGGAAATTAATATACCGTATATCAATGCCATCCAGCTTATTTTTAAAGAAAGAAATGGTTGAAAATATCTCTATATGCGGCATTTTCTCATCGCCGCCTTCCCCTTCTTTTACAATTTTGGGGAAATATTCATTGGGGACTATTATAAATGATGCGACAGTCCTGGCCATAGTTTAAATGCCGCTACCGTAAGTCACCTTTTATTAAGGTTTCGATCTCTGATTCACGCAAAACTGGCCTGCATACTTCCAGCCACTTAAAAATATAATATAACTCTTTTAGCACCGAGCAAATATTATCTTTTGCCTTATGAACTATTTGATTTCTTTTCAAGAATTTCCTGAATTTCTTATCATTTAGGAATGATATATTTAAATCATTCTGCCCTGTTTCCGGAAAGGAAAACCGGAAAGCTGTTTTTTCAAATTGTTTCTTATTCTGTATCTTTCGTCTGTCCAGGGAATATTAAGATATTCAGAATAATACTTTTTATAAATTCTTGTGTAAAGCCTGTAATGCATGTCTTGGTCGTAGTCAAGGGTGCATAATAAACTGAGGAATTTAGAATCCGTAAAGGGATGTAAATATAAATATGAGAAAAAATACGTCGGCCTTTCCCAGGAGCCATCGTAGAGCATATTAAGATAACTGCGCCCAATCTGCGTCAAAAATAAATGTATGCGTTTACTAAAATTGCTGCTCATCGTAAAACCGGGGAATGGTTTTCTTGACTTGCCGCGATATAATCTAGCTGAAAAATGGGGAGTAAAAATTCCCTTGGCGGCAGGAACAAATTCCAGATTAATCCTTCGCGTAAACCAACCCGGTAGATAACCCAGGAACTCTGTTCCGAATAGCCCTGTAAACTTCGGCGAAGTAAAGAATTTAACCTTTGTTAAATACTCTAATTTTTTATTAGAAATATTATTCAGATTATTATCGGGAATTACCTGCCTTAACCTAAACCTAAGGGTATCGGTTACCGGATTCCCACTGTTAACCATTAACGGATTCCTTAGGATATGGTCTAACTTCATCTTTTTTGCAATTTTCTTGGAAATAATAACATCCTCTTCGCAAAGATTCTCGGTAAAAAGAGAGACTTCTTTATCAAGCTTCATAAGATTGCCCAAGACAAAGCGCGTATCCCAGCCGCCAGAAAGTTCAGAAAACACCCTTCCTTTATTGACCCTGATCCTGACGCCCTCATTAAATACCTCGTTAGTAATTTTAATCTTTTGCCTTTGGATCGCCTTCTTTCCTTTCATTGATTTGAAATTAGCATATTTATTGACAGATAATTTTGTTTTATCAATCCGAATAATTGTCCCCGGGGGCTGATTATTGAGCCCTCGGATGAAGGTTTTTCCATTCGGCACAAAGCCATAAACCAGGAACTCCGCTATTGAACTGTAATCAATACGGTTATCTTCATTCATCCATACTATTGGTTCAGCCTGGTTAGAAAATAAAAACCCTTCCTTGATACGGTATGTGTACATGGGAGATAAACCCAAGGTATCATTTATCAATAACAGCTGCCTTTTGGTTATTAGAATTATATTGAACTGGCCACGAAAGTATCTTAAAGAATCCATCAAGCTCTTTTCTTGATATCTGTAGGCAATCATCTTTGCGATATTTATTCCCTGCATTATTTCAAGCCGTTTTTCTTCGTAAGCATAAATATTCCCGGTGATGAAGCATGCTATCTGCTTATCTTTATCAATGAAATAGAAATTATTAGAATCTTTTGTATTCACCGCTTCATAGTCAAAAAATGCATTATTCTGATTAAAAGTGATGAATTTTGTAAACTTACTCTTTATTTCAAGGTTCTTTCTCATTCTAAAGATTATACCTTTAGAAGGTTGACTAAAACTATAGAACCCGAATATTCTTAACATAAAGGCTATATCCTTTAATTAAACAGCGAAACCATAGTAGGCCACACAGTTATTGCATCCAGATAATGATACGATATTCCTAGCCATAGTTTAAATACTGCTGCCGTAGGTTATTTTCCTATTAAGGATTCAATCTCAGATTCATGCAAAACCGGGCCGTATACTTCCAGCCACTTGAAAATAAGATATAGTTCCTTGAGTCCAGAGAAAATATTGTCCTTTGTCTTATAGACTACCAGATTTGTTTTCAAGAATTCCTTGAATTTCTCATCATTTATACTTAGCTTATATATATTGCTTGGCCCTTTTGCGGGAACAGGTCTTTTGAAATTGCTTTTTATTCTATATTTCTCATCAGTCCAGGGAATATTCAGATATTCGGGATAATATCGTTTATAAATTTTTGTATAGAGCCGATAATACATGTCTTTGTCATAATCAAGGGAACATAATAAACTAATAAGCTTAGAGTCAGCAAAGGGGTGCAAAAATAAGTATGAGAAGAAATATGCTGGCCTTTTCCAACTATCATACAGCACGCTAAGATAGCTTCTCCCGATCTGCGTTAAGAATAAATACACCCATTCACTAAGATTACTGTTGATTTTAAAACCGGGGAATGGTTTTCGGTATGGGCTGGAATGCAATTTAGATAAAAAATGAGTTGTAAAAGTTTTAGTTGAAACAGGAATAAATTCCTGAGTGATCTTCCGCCTAAACCAATCTGGCAGACGGCCCATCAGCGATGTCCCAAATAGCCCCGTAAACCTGGGTGAGGTAAAAAATTTAACGCGCGTTAAATAACTTAAACTTTTATTGGAAATATTATCGGGGCTATCATCAGGAATTGTTTGTCTTAATTTAAATTTAAAGCCATAGTTCTCCTGCTTCTCCGTGCCTACCATTGATGGATTCCACATAATATGTTCTAAATTAAACTTTTCTGCAATCTCCTTGGAAATAACAACATCTTCCTTAAAAAGATCCTCTGTAAAAAGAGTTATGTTCTTATTTGAACCTACAAGATTGGCCAAGACAAAACGAGTATCCCAGCCGCCAGTAAGATCAGAAAATACCCTTCCTTTATTGGCCCTAATCCTGACAGCCTCATTAAATACCTCATTAGCAATTTTAATCTTCTGCCTTTGGATCGCCTCCTTTCCTTTCATTCGTTTAAAACGAGCATATTTATTGACTGACACTCTTGATTTATCAACCCCAATGGCTGTTCCCGGAGGCTGATTATTGAGGCCGCGGATAAAAGTCTTTCCATTTGGCACGAAACCGTAAACCAGTAACTCCGCTATTGAACTGTAATCAATGTGATTATCTTCATCCATCCATATTATTGGCTCGGCCTGGTTAGAGAATAAAATCCCTTCCTTACTGCGATATGTATACATGGGAGACAAACCCAGGGTATCATTTATCAAGAATAGCTGTTTTTTATCCACTATGATTATATTGAATTCTCCCCTAAAGTATTTTAAAGAATCAAATAAATCACCCTTTTTGAACCTGGCTGCAATCATCTTTGCTATATTCTTTCCCTGAAGGAGCTCAAGCCGGTTATTTTCATAGGCATAGATATTACCCGTAATAAAACAGGCTATTTGCCTATCCTTATCAATGAAATAAAAATTCTCTGATTCTTTTGAATTTACCATTTCATAATCAAGGAAGATATTGCCCTGATCAAAAGAAATGAATTTTGTAAACTTGCTCTTTATCTCAAAGTTCTTTCTCATCCTAAAGATTATATCTTTAGAAGCCCGGTTAAAGTTATAAAATCCAAATATCCTTAGCATAGATTTTGCATTCCCTGATTAAAGACCGGAGCCATGATAAGATACGCAGTTATTACATCCCGATCTCGCAACATCACCCCTGATATATTTTGCCTTTTTTGAATTCCATATATTATCCAGGCTATCCGTATTTAAATTCCCTATGGGATTAAAATGGATGCATGAATAAACTTTCCCTTCGGGCATAATAAAGATACGTTCGCTGGGAGCTCGGCAAGGAGTAATCCTTTTCCCAATATGCAGGAATTTTATTGTATTTTCTATAAAAAGCGACTCCTTCCTGTTTACGTTCTTTAATTCTTTATATATTATAAAGAGGTCTTTAGTAACCTTCTTCTTGATTCCGTCATCAAATTCTTTATCTGGTATGTTAATTTTATTTGTATAATTGGCTGCGTTTTCTACCAGCTTAATTTTAAAACCCAGGCCGTATCTTTTACTATAACCATATGAAGATAAAATCTCATTGTAATTTATCTGAGTTATTGTGAATTTCAATTTGATAGCTATGGCAGGAAAACTTTTTTTAATTAGTTTTATGTTGCTCATAACTTCCCTTGCAGGGATACCCCTAATCCTCTCATGGTTTTTAGCTCCATCAAAGCTTATGTGTAATGCGAAATCTTCTGGAAAGCTAGAGTCAAATGTATCTAAGAAAAGCAGAATATTATCTACCAGTAACCCGTTCGTAGAAACCGTCTTTAAAGAACCTAGGCGCTTTTCAGATATTAATTTGCAGATATCAAGAAAATCTTTGTGTAAAAATGGTTCTCCTCCGGTTAACGTTATATCTATATTTTTATCCAATACCCGTGCCTTGAATAGCTTACCGATAAGGTCCGGGGAGATATCATTTTTCGGGGCTTCTTTCCAGATATCGCAGTATTTGCAGGTCAAGTTACACCTATTAGTCAACGCAATATTCATGTATTTAATCCTATCTATCATTTAATCTTATCACCTTATAATCGAGCGAGATATTTCCTTCATTGCAATTTGTACAACAGAAAAGAATAGATTTTCCGGTAGTGGCTTTAGTAATAAAATCTGTGTACCTATCGGATGCCATAATTTCTTTTAACGTCTGTTTAAAGATATTGCCTAACTTGAATTTTCCGATGTTTTCTCCGACTATATAACAACACGGTATAATGCTGCCATCGCAATTTATCACTAATTCTTCAAGCGGCTTGGAACAACTGTTATATTTTTTAGCACCCGCATACCGATTGAATTCTTTATCCCTGGGCAGGAGATAATTCCATTTCTTGTTTTTGACTAATAACTTTTTTAATCTTAAGACATCTACTTTTAAATCTCTCGCCAATTTCTCAATAGCTCCAACCTGATGTTCATTATGCCGCATAATTATGAACTGTATTTCAACTTTTAGATTATTCTTTATAGAATCCCTTAGATTAATCAAAGCCTTGATATTAGAAATTACTTCCGTAAATTCTCCTTTAATCCGAAATTGTTTATACGCTTCATCTGTAGCGCCGTCCAAGGATATGCTTAAATAATCCAAACCGGACTTCAACAGGTCAATTATAAGCTCTTTAGTCAAATATATTCCGTTTGTATCTATTTTTATAAAACCAACTCCTTTTCTTTTTGCATAGGAAACCATCTGGGAAATACTTCTATTTAATAGCGGCTCTCCATAATTATATAAACTGATGTTTCTTATTATAGGGACATTCATGTCTATTATCCTTTTAAATTCAGGTAACGATATATCCCTCTTTTTTCTTCTATCCTGATGAGAAAAACAGGTGGGGCACCTTAAATTGCAGCGATTGGTAGGCTCTATCATTAAGTTTATTATTCTCTTCTCATGCATTTTCAAAACACTCTACAATCTTTTTCATATCTTCATCTTTTAAACTCGAATGGGTCGGTAGTAATATATAATGCTCCCCTAACCATTGATGTCTTTTAAGGATATCATGGCTAGAAGGAAGAAGTTTGATATATTCATTCGGGAATCCAGCTGAGGAGGTAAGTATTTTGCATAGGGATTTAACTACCTTCTTACATTTTTCTTTACTATCTATATAAATAATAAATTGGAAATAATTTATCCTTACAGAAGAATGGGGATTAACTATTTTTAGCCATCTAAATTTCTGTAAAGCTTTTTTGTAAAATGACCATTTATCTTTTCGTGCAGAAATCTGTTCTTTTAGGTTTTCGAGGTTTGCTAATCCTATTGTTGACCTTATATAATCTAATCTCAAACTGTATCCCAATATAATATCATTTCTATTTCTGTAGTCTCCATTGTCTAATAGCCTGCTTATTCTTTCTGCAATTCTATCATCATCTGTCACAATCATGCCTCCTTCAAGCGTAGTCAATAATTTGAATACGCCGAAAGAAAATATTCCTATGTCAGAGATAGTTCCCAAGTTCCTGAAACCGCCATTTATCTTTACCTTGCCCCCCAAGGCCTGACAAGCGTCTTCTACGACATAAAGGTCTTTATATTTATCTTTAAACTTCAATATGTCTTCTATGTTCTCGGGAAAGCCATTGAGATGAACAGGTATGATAACTTTAGTATACGGGTTTATTTTTTCCCGTAGATCTTCTAAATCCATAAACCCTTGTTCATTAATTCTTGTAAAAACAGGCCTTGCCTTACATTTAAGTATCGCGGAAATCGTACTTATATGAGTCAAGGGGTTTGTTATAACTTCGTCTTTCTCTTTTAAATTCAACGCCAAAAGAGAGATATGGAGCCCACTTGTTCCATTATGGCAAGCAAAACAATATTTGCTGCCTATCATCTTTCTAAACTCATTCTCAAATAATGAACGCACATTACCTATTTTGCCATCTTTAAAGCTTTTAAGGGCCTTAAAGACACATTTAAATACCGCTGGGTTTAAATATACGTTATCGATTTCAATCATCTGTTATCAAACATTTTCGGCAGGTCATGATTTTCTTAAAAATATATCTCTTGAACTCATCCATCTTGTATAAATATTTTATCGGTCTATCTAAAAAGAATGGATTATCATCGCGATAATGACAAGGAATGATTTTCCTGTTATCCAGGACATTAAGATGATGAAGCAGATAATTGCATTTCTCTTCCTTATTATTCATACTGGGGTAACCTATGAATTCTATCTTTGTCGCTGTATTTGTAAGTTTCCTAAACAATAAGATTTGTTTCAGATAATCTACTTTCAGTTTTTTATAATTATTATTGCAATTCCTAAGATTGTGAATGGTTACTGAATAGACTCCCATTTTATCCATCCACTTGATAAGGCGGGGAATTTCTTTATAATTATTTTTCATAATCACTGTATTGATTTTTACTCTAAAAGAAGGATGTTTATTTCTTATATAACATACCATGTCTTCTATGTGCTTAGACAAACCAGGCATTCCTCTTATGGAATCATGTGTTTTACCTAAAGCATCTAAAGAGAAGGTAATTTCATCTGCTCCATCATGAATTATTTTATCAAGAAACAACGCATCGAGTAAGCTGCCATTTGTCGTTATTAAAACCTTTATGCCTTTTTTCTTGCACCTTTTGAAAATATCAAACAGGCCATTTTTATCTAACAATGGCTCACCTCCGAAGAGACTAATCGCGGAAACTGTATGACTATCAAGAGTTTCGAGTATCTTCATAACAGAAGTATAATTAAATTCATTGCTTGGATCGTACCTGGCTCCATTACACATCACACAGTGAGCGTTACATCCTATATTTAGCACAGTCCGCACAATTAGTCCTAGCGGTGGCAAGCCTAGTAAAATCCTTTTTAAATCCGGAGCAAACAAGTTATGCCAATTATCAACGGGTAGTCTATTTTGCATTAACCATTCCTTATAAATTGAGGATTAATTTTAACAGAATGAAAGTAAGTACTATCGTGATTTCTATCTAGTTTGCAGCAGTATTGGCAAATCGGAAGAAAAATATTGTTCAAATAAACTGCTATTCTCAAATTATATCTATTTCTTATGAATTCACAAATAATCCTCTGCCCCTTGCTGTTAAATCTGTAACCAGAAAACTGCCTGCAAGAAGCAGAAGCTCTTGGCATATAGCTAAGATTGTTCATTAAGATATCCATCATTGCTGATTTATGATTTTCATAGGGAATACAAATTTTATTTTGGCTTACAAAAGAATCCATTATTCTTAGAAAGGCCTTAATCTTCCCCGCATCAGAAAGCTTAAGATGCTCATTAAAATATGGGCCCTGGATCTTTAATATTGGTAATTTCTCTTTGCTTTCTTTTCTTGCTTTCTCATTTATACTCATACCGAAAATGATTTTTTGTCTTTTTATATTTAAACGGATTAGATACTTTGTTAACTTCGGAATCTCTGCTAAATTGTCACTCTTTAGAACAGAAGAGACGCCTACATTAAAAAGCCTATTACATAATTTGATGGCACCGATACACTTATTAAAGGTACCCTTGCCTCTCTCTTTATCATGATAGTTCTCCAAACCATCCAACGAGAAATTAATATCCTTCAATCCAGCGTGATCTTTTAATTTCTCAACTTCATCTCTGCCAAACAGGCTGCCATTGGTAGTAATCTCATAGGTTATGCCTTTCTTATCTAGTAAATCCATCATGCTGAAGAAATCCTTATTCAAAAATGGCTCTCCTCCTACAAAAGAAACATGAGCTATATCTGAATAACCCGCCATTATCCTCTTAAAGATACGCATATCCATATCTTTCTGCCGGCTTTTCCGCAATTCTCTCTGCGAGCACATCTTGCAGCTTAAATTGCATCTTACCGTTGTCTCCAGGTTTGCGACTTTCTTTTTATAATAGCCATCAGGATAATCCTTATAGGAGCCGCACTTTAACATACAAGAAGGGCACTCCTTGATTGTATTTGTTTTCTCTTTCCATATATATTTTATATTCTTGGTATTAATATTGCCTATGGAGGACAACATAAGGCATGTATAGACTTTCCCGTCAGGCATAATGGTAATATCATTTTCCAAGACAGAACATTTTGTCTTTCTTCGCTTAGAAAATAAATAAAAAGGGATATCGCTAAAGAATCTGGCTTCTTTAAAATTTGCTTCTTTATACATCTCATCAGAAATGAAAAAAGATTGGTTTCTTATGGAGCATAGTTGTTCTTTATTAAAAGAGAGGTCGATCTCATTTATCTTATTTGTATAGCTTCTTATATTCTCTGCCGGTTTAAAAGAAAAACCACAACTTAGGCGCCTGGCCAATCTATAGACCTTTATGATTTGATTGTGGTTTAAAGGGATTAATGTAAATTTCAATTCTATTTCCTGCTTTGGATTTATTCTTCTTATTTTTAAGATAGTATCTGTGACCTTATTAAAGGCCCCCTTAATGCCTCTGATTCTATCGTGAATCCCGCCCAAACCATCAATGCTTATGTTTAACTTGAAATTCAGGCTTCTATTTTCATTGACGAATTTTAAGATTGCATTAGTGCAAAGCCCGTTAGTTGTAATAGCCTTAAAACTACCGGGAAGCCTATTTTCGATAGAATTCACTATCTCCTGTAAGTTCTCTAATAAGAACGGTTCTCCGCCACATAAAGAAATATCAAAATTTGAGCCATATTCCCTGTAACTATCCGATATAAGCCGGTCATTTAAGACTTTTTTGATATCCGGTAAAGAAACATTCAGGCGGGAGCGACTTTTCCAAATGTCGCAATGTATGCATTTAGCATTACACTTATCAGTAATTATCCAATTTATGCTCTTGATTAAGCCCATTCTATATTTTAAAAATATTCTGAATATATTTTATACCCTATATTGCATCTCTTGCGGCAGCTAATATCAGGTTTTGCTGACGAAATAAAATCAAAATATTTATCGGACGTTACAATATCTATTAAACCTTCATTATAAATATTCCCTAAATTAACCGGGTAATCATCCAGATAGCAACACGGGGATACTTCTCCATCAGAGTTTATTCTTAATTGTTTTCTTTTTATTTCACAATCCTCTGATGGCCCTGACTGAAAAACAGATTTCAGTTTACCAGCATAATATTTATTACTACGCATTACTTTTTGATTATCAGAAAAAGCCGGAAATTCTTTAAAGAAAGGAGTTATTTTTACTTCTACTCCATTATTTATGCATTCTTTTAGAATCAGCGGAACTTCTACGAAATAAAAATATAACAACTGTTCTTTGCTGGGCCTCAAGTATTTTAACTTATTCATGCTTATGTCTATCAAGGTAAAGGATATGGAATGTATATATTTAGACAAAAAAGGGACTATTTTATTGATATCCCGTAAATTATCCGGCCTGACTGTTACGTTAACATGGATTTTTATATTCTTACTCAGTTTGTTTAAATTTATGATCGAATGCATAGAGCGCATGAAGGCCCCGGTTTTACCTTTGATTTTGTCATCCAATTCTTCTTTATGTGAATTTAAGGAAATATCGACAAAATCGGCAAACTTAGACAAATAAACTAATCCCTTGTTTCCGATATTGCCATTTGTAGATACAGATAAAGAAAAGCCGTGTTTTTTAACATATCCGATCAGATTATAAAATTCTTTATGGAGCGTGGGTTCCCCTCCGGTAAAGCTTATTGTCTTGATATTCAAAAGTTTGGCCTGATCCAGGAGTCTTTTTACTACGGAAAAACTCAACTCTTCTGTTTTAGTTTTCCAGCTGCACATATCACAGCTGCAGTTACACTCAGTAGTCAATCTGACCTTAATATAATTTAGACTTAAAATCCTGTTGATTAACCTTGCGGTAATAATTGCCCCTTTCAAGGTTAAGCGGTTATTTACGGAATTATCCTTCTTAAGGATCGAGATTATTTCTGAAGCTAATTTTCTACGCGGTTGCCTGTAATCGGATATGGTTAATAATCTACTGTAATATTTTGCTCTTATAGCCTGCTCGTTATCGTTCTGCCTGGGAAAAATCAAAGTTTTTGTCCCCGTAAAGATGGCATTATTTATTGAATTGTACCCCCCCATAGAGATATATAGATTTGCCGCATTAATATAACCGGGAAAACCGGTGATGAATTTCTTAAACACGATTTCATTTTTATCTTCTGCCAGTTGCCTAAGTTTATTGAAGTAATCACGAGGGAATGACGGACCCGTAGAAATCAGATAAAATGTCTTAATTTTTTTATCAATTTCTTTCTTAATCTTAACCATCTCCTTAATAATGCCGAAACCGTCTATCCCTCCTCCTATACTTATGACAATAAGTTTCCTGCCATTACATCCCAGCTTATCTAAAATATGCCTTTTCCCTGCCATCTCTTCTCTGCTTATGGGGTAAACCCTACCCGTAAGAACCATTTTTCGTTTCAATTCTTCGGTCATCATAAAATCGGCCTTAAGACCCATTTTTTTATCAGAATGAACAAGAACCCCATCAAACAAGCTCAGCCTCTGGCCAATTTTGGCTACATCGGACTCCTGGTCTATGATATCTCTTACGGAAGAATATATTATTACATTATCTTTCTTTAAATATTTTATAAACTCTGTAATTTCTCCTTCCAAAGAATCCCTTCCTAAAGGAAAATGTTCGAATATTGCCAGATTTGGCCTGAAGGTATCGGCAACAAGGTTCAATATCTTTTTTCTTCTCGAAAAAGTAACATGCGGGCCTCTTTCCGAAGAAAGCCCGGAAAATAATCCTTTCCTTGCTTTAAAGGGGGGCAAATTTACTATCTCCGCATATCTCTTTATATCTAACTCTGGTTGCGGTGGCCCGCTATTAATAACCAAGAGCTTATAGGCAGGGCACAATTCTTTGGCTGCCTTACAGATAGAATAAATCCTCATGCCGTGGCCTAATCCTCCAAAGTGATGGTAATAAAATAGCACTCTCATTGTATCTTTATTTGACGACAACGGCATTATATTTTCCTCTCCTGCTTGGTAATATAAATTCTGCTAATTCCGTACGGAGCTTCAATTTACTATCTTTAAAGAAATCCTTGAACTTTTCTGCAATAATATGCATATCGGTCTTTTTAGAGTTATCTTCAGGGACTACCCTAATAACAAATTGATCCTGATTAAAAATTATCTGATAGATCAATATGTTGGATAAATGAAGGAACAAATCATCCAATTCTATGGGAAAAGCTACCTTTCCCTTATAGTTTACTATCTCTTCTTGGCGCCCTATGACCCTTCCCATCAAAGGAGTACGTAAATCGCACCTGCATTCTTCTGCCCCGTTCGTATAGGCGAAATCACCGTTAAAATACCTGATAAACGGCATAACCCTGTTTTCTAAATCCGTAATAACTACTCGCCCTATATCTTTGCGGCCCAATTCTTGCGCAGGTACAATCTCTACATAAACTGAATCGGAAAACACATGATAATTGCCATACTTACATGCGAAACTCACCGGACCTATTTCGGAACAACCGTATTGATCATAAATATCGCAATCCAGATAAGTTTCTATCAATCGTTTAGTTGAAGGCAAAAGAAGCTCATAAGTGGAATTTATTGCGTAATGGCCATTTAATTTAAGATTCTCTTTTTGAAATCTATAAAGAAGCAGCTTCAAATACGATGGGTTGGCATGAATTAACCTTACCCCAGAGTCATAAATTAAACTATATATTTGTTTAATCTTTGCGCGTGATTCTTTAAGGAAATTCTCGCTGGGTGGAATCACTATTGCGTTGCTTTTGTTAATATTGCCATCTATCCCGTAATTATTTTTCTCTGCGGTAAGAGGCTCAGCCGTTTCTAAACAATTCAAAGCCGTCAATTTAAGCCAGGCTGAATTTATCTTCCAGCTGCCCGTATTAAGAAAACAGGTCGCCATGCGATAGTACCTTCTTGCTTTTAGCGGCCTCGCATACAGGAATGACTGCGAACCGCAAGAAGATGTCCGGAATGTACCCTGATCCTCTACGAAATAATTCGGCACGATATCTTTACCCGGGAAAATACCTCTTATTTCACTCTTTTTTATTACGGGTAATTCGGGAATGTTATTTCTCCTACCTAGATAAAATTTATCTTCAAATTTTTCACGATAAAACTGCGATGAGAAGAAAGCGTAATAGAGCATCATCTTAAGTTTATATTCTGACATATGCTTGCTATACCGGAATTGATTTAGGAATTCCTGGATAATCTTTTCATTATGATTAACAGCACGGCTATCCTTTTTCAGGTATTCATTTATTTCTGCGGTCTCTCTAAAATTCCTGCTGCACTCATTCTTAAACTTGCATTTTCCCTGCATTATCTCCTGCCTGTATCTGGCATATCTCTCGCTCTTCCATATCTCCTGGAAACTATCCTTAATCACATTGCCCATAGCCAATGACGGAGAACGGGGCATAGCGCAGCATGGATAAACATTGCCTTCCCAATCAATGGTAACATGGTCGAGAATGCCATAGCAGGTATTGTGGCTGTAAAACTCACTGCCGTATAGGCCTTTTGAAAAATTCCTTATTTCTTTATCAAAATTACCGGGATTTTCTTTCAATTCTTTAATCTGTGAAGGTACCGGCATGCCTACAAGAGATTCGAAATAGGGGTCTACGCTTACGGGTATCTTAAACTGCAGGCTCTTAGTAAGTATCTGCGGCCATATATCATAATAAAATTCCTTAAGTTGGCTTTCCGTCAGCATAATTTCTTTTATATTTTTTTTATTCTTCGTATTAAGATGCACAAAAGAAACCTTATCAATCTTTAGAAGGTGCGCCAAATCCAATATGCCAGCCAGGCTCTTATAATTAAGCTTGGTAACTACGGAATTAGAATATATTTTTGTGCAGTGACCAATCGTTTTTATATTCTTGGCTAACTTTATATTTCTTGAAAAAGATTCTGTCCTGCCGCGTAAGAGATTATGTATTTTTTTAAATGGCGAGTCTATGGATAAATAAATATCATCAACTTTATCAGAAAGTCTCCGTAGCTTATCAGCATCGTTGAATAAGAGGGCATTAGTCTTAAGGCCGACCCTGAATCCTCTGCTCTTGGCTTGCGCCATAATATCAAATAAATCTTTTCGCAGGGTAGGCTCTTGGCCATGAAACCTTATGTAATTGACTCCGAAAGATTTTAAATTATCAAACAGTTTAGAGATATCCTTCCTTTCAAAGCGGCTGGAGACTTCATTCTTCCAGTTCTCGCACATCACGCATTTACCGTTACATCCGGAAGTTAAATGCAGGTCTGCCCTGAATTTAACCGGCTTTTTATCATTAATTACCTCAAATATCGTCTTGACGTAATTAGGAGCAAGCATCTTGTTATATACAGATTCTAATTTTAGGGATGTTTCCTTGATATTAAAGTTCTTCTCTATAAAAAACCGCGCATTTAAACAGACACTGAATACCTTCTCCCTATTATCAATGATCCATTCGGCTTTCTCCAGAATACCCCGAGAATCATCCTCCTGGACAAGAAAACCAGTCTTGCCATCTTCTATAAGCTCTGGTATTCCGGCATGATACGTAGAAATAACCGGCATTCCTGAGGCCATAGCTTCCTTTAACACATTAGGTATCCCCTCAGCGTCTCCATTGGATGCGGTCCTGGAGGCAAGAACAAAAATATCGTGTTTGAATAATTCATTGATAAAAACTGAATGCGGCATAGCTGGGCCCAATACGACTTTATCCTCAATGCCTGAAGTTCTTATATACTCTTCTATTGCCGGCTTTAATTCTCCTTCTCCAATCAGGGTAAGTTTTGAATAAGGATATTTCTTCAGGAGCTCTTTAAAGAATTTCAAAGTTATGTCAAAGCCTTTCTTTTCGACAAACCTGCCAGCAGACAGTATCTTTAACTTCTGTTTATTGGTCTCCCGGAATTTAAATGGTATTTTGTCTATATCAATTCCGCCATAGACCGTAGTTATTTTATCCGCATTAACCTGTTTTTTAACCAATCCCCTCTTCTGGAAATCTGATTTTGTTACAATTTGAGAAACAATGGGCTTGACCTTTGAAAAAAACAGTTTACTTCTTGAATCAGATAACTCATAACCTCTAAAAGTTACAATAAGAGGGAGATTGAGTTTCTTTAATAAAGGGAGGTAAGAAACTGCGTCGGTTATAAACTCAGAATGTAACAATGACAGGTCCTGCTTTAGCGCAATGCTATAAAATCTTTCCAGGCTATCTTTAGAAAAAACAGGCAGGCGGAAATCATTAGCGCTGACTTTGTGATAGTTCTCGCGAAAATAACTTCTGCCATTTCCATTAATTGTCTTAACCGTGCCACAAAAATATAATGGCGCGTAGGAAGAAAGGAAGCTGGCCTCTTCTTTAATAAAGAACTCGGAAATGTCGTCTATATCAAGCCGCAATATGCCGATATTGGATTTGTTTCTTCTTGATTGAAAGAACTTTCTTAATATCAGGCCTACGGCTAACTTATTTCCATTGCTATGCAAATAACCATTGTACCCCTCTTTCATCTTATTAAGATAAGAAGGATTCAGCGCTTTTTTAAAAAGCTTGACGGATTCTTGAGCATCATTTATATCAAAAAATTTAATGAAACCCTTATCGGCATATGCCAAAACCCTTGCTATCTGAGAATCCATTATTGTAGTAAGAGGATAAACCAGGGCAGGAACACCAGAAGCGATTATTTCATTGATAGAATTGTAACCTCCGGTAGATATGACGAGGTCTGATATAGCGAATAGTTCCGGTAAACCCTGTTCATAATCGTGGATTTCAAACTTAGCAGGAAACTTTATATTGTAACGAAACAATGGCCCTTTTATCAAAAGCCACCTTATTTTCTTACTGTTCCTACCTCTTGCGCCAGGAGGGAGTTTTACCGTATTTGCCACATTTATAATAAAATTGAAAAACTCCCTGATTTCCTTTAAATAACGCCCGCCTCCGCCTCCGCCAGCAGAGATTGTAATTAAGAGTTCGTTAGGTCGCTTCTTATATTTTGACCTTATTTCTTTAACTCTTGCATTATCCGGCTCTCTAAAAATATTCCCTACATAGAAAATATTTTCATGGCTAACTGACTGTTTGGTTTTTGGATCCAGAAAAGTAAAATCTTTTACGCCTGTAGTCAAAATTAAATCGAAATAGGAAAGATACTCTTTGGAAGAAACCAGATAACGTTGGTTGTGAATTTCCCGCAATATATATACTGAGAAAATATGCCGGTCCTTGGCGTACTCAATAACCCTGGGCAACATCAATAAGTCAAAGATTACCATATCTGGATGCGATTCTTTAATGACAGATAAGAGAAACTCTTCATTAAGATGGAGGTACATGGCGTTGGATATCTTTTTCGTATAGAGCAAATAGGGGTCGGCTCCCCCTTTGATAAATTTGAAATCTTGTTCCTCAATGATCCTTGTAAATGGGGTGTTAGTAACAAAAGTGATTTCGCAGTCAATCATCTGGCGTAATTCTTTGGCTATATTTAAACCCCTCATAATATGGCCCAATCCCACCCCGTCTATTGAATGAAAAATAATTCTTAACATTTTGCTGAATCCTCTATACTGCTATTTCTTAGCATTCCGCACAGGAAGCGCATTTCCGCCAATTGGATAGCTTTTTATTGAACATAGCAGTTACAATATGCCTTTGATTAAATCCGATGAAACGGTTAAACCGTTAAACCACTCCTGCTTTATTATACCATTGGGTCCCTGCCGTGCTTTTAACAATTCAGAAATCCCCTTTTCTAATTGAGCACTTCCGGCATTGCCATTAGCAAATACCTTACAGGGTAAACAATAAGAGAGGATTTCCGCATTAAAACGCTGTTCGGTATGCCTGACCGGGAATACTACGGATTTCTTTTTGAAAAACAATAACCTTGCCATCGTATTATATCCTGCCATATTTATGCTTATGTCAGAGGCCTTAAGATAATCATCAAAATCAGGATAAATTAACTTCTTTAACCTGATATTCTTTAGGCCATCCGTAAGTGATTTATATTTTTTAAACCTATTTTCTTCTATTGATGGGCCTAAGGAAACCAGGAATAACCATTCCGGGCGTTTTTTAGCAAGGAGTAATGAATTCAAAATAAGATGCTCAAATTTATTGTATCCACCCCTACTTACAAGAATAAGCTTCCTGTTGCCCAGGTGTAATCCTTTCTTTACAGCTTGCTCTTCCCTGGTCTTTTTATCTATATCAATGAGAAAGCCGGTATATGATATTTTATGCCGGAATTTCTTGTATATATCTCCCAGCATCCTGGCTTCCTGGGGAGAAAAAAATAAGGCATAGTATTTTGATAATTCTTCCGGAAAAAGTATAAGGAGAGAATCGTAATATTCCTTTATTGCCTTATAGGTATCCCTTCCCAGATTCAGGTGCGGTGAAATGCAGACAATCTTTGATTTGTATCGATTTTTTAAATATTCCAGAATATGTAAAAACCCCAGATAAGCAAAATGGCGGGAGAAAGGATAATAATCAGTGATAAATACTTCCGGCTTAGTATTATCGATCATTTTCTTAAAAGACGCCAGGTGTTTTTTATGTAAATCCCCATCAAAATAATTATTATATTTATTGTATGGCAGCGGAATGAAATGAAAATCTGCATATTTTTGAAAAGGTATTGCCTGCGTCTGCTCTATGCCTGTCTCTACTACTGTTATCCTAGCATTGTCTCCTAAGCGCTCTTTAAGTATTTTTACCAGAGAAAATACTCTCGTTGCATGCCCAAAGGTATTATAATTATTAAAATAGAAAAGTATTCCGCGCATAACCGTATATTATATGGGTTTACTTATTGTTAAGGGTTCCGTTATACATGAGACCATTATGCCAACTCACTAAGTTTAACACCAGCCATATTTTCATCGCGATCTGATAACGGTTTGATTTAGGGATCATAGAAATAAGATATTTTATATAACCCTTTGGTATGCCTAATGTTATACTCATAGCTAATTGACGCATAACAAATTCTATATTTGTTTCATACCAAAGCTTAAAAGGCGGGGTAAATCCTTCTTTCTCCCGGCTTAAAATCTCCCGCGGTAATCTATCTTGAAAAACTTTCCTTAAGATATATTTCTGCTGGCTTCCTTTTATTAAATAATTGCTGGGAACATTTACTGCAAAATCAACAAAGTTTTTCTCCAGAAATGGTAAAGATAACTTTACTTTGCAAATCTTAGAAGGATAAATTAGATAATCTATTCTGTTTTTTACCAGGAAATTCAAGTCGAAAATTACCTGCTTTTTCAATGTGTCCTGTATCGATATTCTGCTACGGATGGCCTTTAAAGGCGCTGTCAAATCAGTAACTTTATCTTCTTGATTAAAAAATAATTTTAATTCTTCTTTGCTAAAAAACATCTCGTCAAATTTATAGTGCTCATATTCATTATTGCTCCCATATCCTCTTTGAAGGCCAAGCAAATGCATGTTTAATCCGGAAAACAAACAATCCGCGCCATCTCCTGAAAAGATAGTGTTACAATTTTCTTTAAGCTTCTTGACCATCAGGTAAAAAGAAAGAAGCCCATTATCCCCTATTGGCTGCGGTATATATCCATTATTATATATTTCATCTATTCTTTTTAGTTCCCCCGGACCTATGATTAACTTATCATGAATAGTCTTAAACTGCTTTGCTAATCGGCTTGCCGGATCAAGATTTGCGGCATCTTTATGATATGCCCCTGTTAGCGTATAGATTCTTCTGTCGGTTAAGTCGCGTAAAACACGTAATATTACCGCGGAATCCAGCCCTCCCGAAAGCAATAATCCTACGGGTTCATTTCTATCAGGCAATTGCCTCTTAACGGACTCTTTCAACATCCTATAAAGATTTTTGCAAATCTTATTTTCTCCGTAATTTAAAATTTTAGGATTACCTAGGTAAGTATAATCATAATCTTTATGTGCGGTATTCATACGCTTTTTGATTAAAGTTAACGGCTTTGGGACAAACTGGTATGTTAAATAATAAAATAATTCCTTACGGGAAATACTATTTTCTTCTTTAGATAAGGCGGGTGCCTTAGTCAAGGGGATAAACTCTATAAACTTGGTATTTTTCAATAAGGACAACAGATTCTTCAATAAGACAAACTCCCTTTGGTTAGTAAACTTTTCATGGTGTAGCAAAATTCCTATTGCCTCTTCAGGCGCGGCACATATCTCTTTAAGTATCTCCCTGTTATCTTCTATAAACCAGGTTCCGCTATCTCTTAATTTATTAAAATTAATATTTACCAAAATAGTGCCGACACCGGAAACCCTATCCGTAATCTGGCTTTTATGATTGACAGATATATAAGAAATACCCTCTTCCGCAGCACACCTAAGCGTATTTCTATCATATCTGTGCCACGGAGGGGTAAAAACGCTTATTTTTTTCTCAAAATAATTCTCCAGGATATTCTTTCCTTTGCATATATCCTCCTTTTGCTGCAGATAAGTCCTCCCTATGCCAAATTCATATTTACTGCGCTTATCTTCTGAATTAGAGTAATTTCGATGGCTGAATCCATGCTGGCCGATTTCAATCAGGCCTTTTTGTTTTACTATATTGTTTACAAGAAATCCTCTGCATTCGTTAGTTACCTTATCCGGTATTATAGAAAGATGTATCGGGACTTTGGCTGAAATAAATATTTCTAAGAGCTTCTTTAAATTTTTAGTAAGCCCGCTTACATCATCATCCCGAAAAAATATATATTTTTTATACAGTTGTTTCATAAGTATCGATATAGCTGTCTCTATCAGTAAAACCTCTTTTGAACTGATAAACAGAATCCCCGGGTTGGCTACCTGTACCCAGTATCAATCTCCTATATCCCCTCTTTTTATATTGAAAAATCAGATTGTATATCATAAAATGCTTGGCATATTTCTTATAACCAATCACGCTAGTCCCGCCATACATCATAAATGCGCTATCCTTAGATTTCAATATCATAGAAATAGCGATTATTTCTCCCTCGTGTTCTATGTAAGCGAAATTAATACTGTTCTTCAGGTAGGAAAGCATTCTTGTAAAATAAGAAAGCTTTTCTGCTTTGACCCCTTTAGCTTCCAGGGTTTCTTTATATAATCTATAAAAGGTTTTTAGATACCTTAAACCTAGCGCTTCTTTAAAAGTTAAGTTTTCTTTCATCGCTCTCTGAATACATTTAAGATGTCTATCGGAGATTGCGTTCTTTAATTCGCTGCTACTGTTCCATAAATCAATATATACGAACGGTTCTCTAGCCGCCCTATGTCCTATCTTTATTATTTTGATAAAAGGATTATTTCTTATTTGAACCTTTTTTATATTGTTTTGCCTGCAATATTCTAAGAAATATTTCCTGGCCTTAGTAATAAAAACAGCATTATTTGAATTAGTCCATATACCTCCGTATCTTAAACTGGATATTAAGCTTCGCCTCCTAATATAAGGAAAAATAGCAAAATCCTTGTTTTGACAAAATTTAAAATAATTGATTTTAACCCTTTTACTTTCTT
>Ga0187886_1000475_pt1 | contig 47830 bp, 52 predicted proteins | sample June2016WEW_20_1_FD_133001 | JGI IMG/M metagenome (GOLD analysis project Ga0187886, IMG submission 133001) | Peatland microbial communities from SPRUCE experiment site at the Marcell Experimental Forest, Minnesota, USA - June2016WEW_20_150 | ecosystem: Environmental > Terrestrial > Soil >... | reverse complement strand
GTTGACCATTCCCAGTACCTTCACTATCCGTTTTATTTTATTAAGTTCTCCAAAATGAGCCTTGATTGTTGAAAGCATTGTAAGTCCAACCTGCCTTGCAGCAATTTTCCCCGCAGCTGTATCCAGATCAGCGCCAACTTTCCCTTTCATCATAGTTCCATCGGCTGATATGGGTCCCTGACCTGATACATAAAGAAATTTATCAACCACCAGTACGGGTTTATAAACTCCAACCGGTTTTGGGGCTGGTGGCAGGATAAGACCTAACTCAATGATCCGCAAATCAGTATCTTGTTTCATAATAAGTATATTTGGGTAGGGGAAATATACAAATTATTTATGGTAGTGCAAGGTTATAAGTTGATGCGCTCCTTTTGCCTTTTAAGCGAATCCGACAAGCTATGCAGGATAACAATTGCATATTAAAAGGAATAGTAGAGATTGATGAGACCTATGTTGGAGGAAGCTTATCTAACAAACATTATTTTACAAAGCTTGAATCAGGTAAATAATAAAAGTCCATATGTACCTGTATGCTCCATACAAAACAAAGATCTTTTTAAATCTTTTTTGTTCTTTAATAACCATTCTTCCATTGATTCAAAGCCACTTAAATGGTTCCCAAATTTCTTGTCTTTAAATGAACCAGAATGATCCTCATTAAGTAATGCACAGTCGATGAAATCTTTCGAGATATCTATCCCGATGAAATCTTTTTCTTTGTAATTTTGTCCATAGTAATTTTGTTTTAGACCGGAATTGGTTGTCAGACTATTACCTTTAATAAGTCTTGAGCTTAAAATTCTAAATGGTTCTTACAACCATAAAGGGAACTGAGGACTAATTCACAAAATGATACTTTAATCATAACTCTGTATAGTTCACCAAAGTTCCCTCCGGTTTAATTATTAACATCTTATAAAGTTATTAACTCCCCCTGGAACCCCCTATTTCATCATCATAATTATTAATAAATTTAAAAACGCTAATCTAAAGGCAACTCTGTGTAAGTTCTTCTTTATTTATTGCATTCACACTTGATCGGAATGGCTATTTTCTGACGTAGGTTCATTTCAACTAAACGATCAGTTCTTTTATCTAAACACTTATTGCAGGATGAAAACAAACCAAGATCCCAAACATCAGCAAATACACGTCCTGCTTTTAACCCTATTCCATATTCCAAAACCGTTTCAAGAGAGCGGATATCAGGCAAGTTGAAATCGCCTTTTTCCATCAGAAACTCCATTGCCCCGTTTCCAGCCCTGACAGGAATAACAGTGCAACAATCGACCCCGGCATCAAAAGCAAAATCGATAGCCTTCTCTGCCCAGTAAATTCCATCTGATTCTGAAAGACGGGGGGGCCTGAGCAAAATGAATGCTCTTGTATGAATATCATGTTTTGTCAGGAAATTGACAGAACTGCTGAAATCCTCCAATGTCATTTGCTTATTGAGACTTAACATGATTGAGGGATGAACTGTTTCCAAACCAAGAGCAATATGCAACTCAGGCATCAGCATATCCCTGAATTTAAGACATTTGTCATTGATCAGTTTTGGATGACATTCAACGATAATAGTTTCGAAATTTTTTACCAGAGACGCAATTTCTTTATAGTCTGCCTGGGCAATAGCCCTTTCATCAAAGAAGCTTCCACAGTTATAAAGCTTCAGATATTTTAAATCAGGCATTTGTTCAAGCGCCCATGCAATTTGTGCTGGTATTGCGCCGGCAGGAACAGATTCATCTGTAGTGTTTTTCCACAGATCGCACATGAGACAATGAAAAGGGCATTCACGGTTAGTCAGAAAAATGATTCCGGTATCTTCGATCTTCCCTGAAATGGTCCGCTCTTTTTCTACCATCCATCCATAAGGTTTCCAAGGGTCAACAGGGTTTTTATTTCCCCTCATCGACACTATCCATTTGTCATTGACCGGTAAAGGTGGAAATTCACTCATATTTTGAAAGGAACTCTTTCCGATAAGCGATCTCTTTTCCGGGGAAATGTTTGCTGAAGTCCCTGTCAGATGCTGCACCATGCTGGAAGCGTCTTTTCTGAAAAACCGGCATTTCCATTCCGGTAACAGCCTTAACTCCCGCAGAAACTATTTGTCCCTTAAGATCATACAGTTTCTGATGATCCCAGTTGGTCATATTGATATATGGTATACCCTCGGAAATTTCAATCACATTTGGTAAAGTATAAGGACTGAATCCTTCGAAACTCATCAGATCTCCCGTTGCAAAGGTTCGCATATATCCTCTGCTCAGTCCCCCAGAATATGTTAAGGAATGTTTGATTGATTCCACTCCCCAGCCCTCATGATACAGCATCAGGTTGTTCAGGACGCTGCGAATAGTTAATTCAGGATTTTCTTCAATAGGATAATCTTTCAGGTTTTCGTCACCACCGTCTCCGTCAATAATATATTTCCATTGCTGGTACCTTGAGCGGATTCCCTGCAAAAGAGCCAAACTCATTGTTGCGGACTGAATATCAAGAGGTTTATAATCTTCGACCACTTTTATAGCTTTCTTCCAATCCATTGATGAATAATCCACCTCAATGGGTTCGAGAAACAATCCGAGATCCAATGCATCCAGAAATTTTCTGGCCTGAAGCAAATCAGCGCCATCACCGTCAATTGAAAGTGTAAAAGCTTTTAGTCTTGACGGGCTTTCTCCAAGTTCCTTAAGAGCATGATATGTAAGTAAAAAAACCGAACCGCTGTCGATGCCTGCTGAAAAAGTCACTCCGACCGGACCCGTGATAGCACGGAAATGAAGCCACTTTTTTATCTCATCATATAAAGCGCCAATATACATTTTGCCTATACCTTCAATATCCATGTTCGAAAATTTGTTGCGTTCAGGAGTGAAAAACCGGGTATAAACAGGATTGGGATCAGGACAACCCAAAAGTTCTATTTTGGTAATGTAGTGTGCCGGAGCCATCCTGGTATATGAAGGATGGAACTGGTGATCGAGACCCTCCTTTTTCAGGTAATTATAAATTACATCAATACGCTCGGCAATAACCAGTTCGGGTCCTCCGGGGCGTTTTGCAATAAAATAACGTATTGGCCTTCCAATGGACCTTGCCATCCTTATCGTTTTACCTTCTACTGATACAAGAGAAAACTGACCATCAATCTTTCTGACAGCTTCGGCATCACCCGATCTGACAATATTAACTGCCTCTTCCTGTGTCATATTATAGATGACATTCTTTTCAGGATTTGTAAGATCCTTAACCTGACTCACATATTGATTATTCATATATCTTGTATTTTAGGTTTATTTTAAAATTCCAGTTCCTTCCAATATGGTTATATAACGGTCCGAATCAATTTTATTATATACTTCTTTTTTCCCGTCCGACCACCTGATTTCAAGGAGATCAATTTGTTTTGTATTACCAAGTCCAAAATGTACCCTGGGATCGTTGTTAGCAAGGTAACTGGTAGCCCATTGATTTACCATTACCTGTTTTTTACCACCCGCTGTTATGGTCACTTTTGCGCCGATAGCTGAAGCCGGTGTACGAAATTTTGGTATGTCGATAGGGGTGGTTGCAATGGATTTTAATAATGATGGCTGGAAAGATTTATACATATCAAATGATTTCAATGTGCCCGATTACTTTTATTTAAACAACGGAAACGGAACTTTTAAAAATATTTTGAGAGAGGCTACATCTCAAACATCCATTTTCGGAATGGGACTTGATGCTGCCGATATTAATAATGACGGACTCATTGATATCTATCAGATAGATATGACTCCTGAAGATCATTATCGCAGGATGGTGAATGTCAGGCCTATGAGTCGTGAGACATTTAACCTCAGCCTTGATTATGGTTTTCATTATCAGTACATGCAAAACTCTTTGCAGCTAAACAACGGCATTTTTAATGGCATCCCCATTTACAGCAATATTTCACTGTTTGCAGGTGTTGCGTATACCGACTGGAGCTGGGGAGGCCTTTTTATGGATTTGGATAATGACGGGAATAAGGATCTGTTTGTAGCCAACGGTGTACTGAGAGATATCAATAACAGAGACATTTTGGAGGATTCAAGGAGTAATATTTATTTCAAGGTTAGAAAGGAATACCGTCCGGAACTCTTTCCCAGCACGCCCGTAAAAAATTATGTATTCAAAAACAACGGCGATTTCACATTTACCAACAAAGCAGATAGCTGGGGTTTTGGTGAACCAGGATTTTCAAATGGAGTGGCTTACAGTGATCTGGATAATGACGGTGATTTAGATGTAATAATTAACAAAATAAATGCTGTAGCTGGCATTTACGAAAACAAGGTTGTTCCTGACAACTATCACTATTTGAAAGTTAATCTTGCCGGACCGGTTACCAATCCATTTGGTATAGGCAGCATAGTAACGATTAAAACTGGCGATATTACACAAAAGCAGGAACTGACACTAACAAGGGGCTATCAGTCGAGTGTTCCAACCACTATTCATTTTGGTTTAGCTCAAAAAGATACCATCGATGAATTAACTGTAATATGGCCCGATAAGAAACAACAAGTACTAAAAAACATTAAAGCAGACCAGACACTTAAATTAAAATACACCGATGCGGTTGCTGCTGAAGAAAAAACTACTCAAAAATCAAATTTTAAAGACATCACTAAACAAGCAGGAATAACATTTGTTCATCACGAAGATAAATACGATGATTTTGAATTTGAACCGTTGCTTCCGTATAAGAATTCACAGATGGGCCCTGGTTTAGCTGTCGGGGACATTAATGGAGATGGACTTGAAGATTTTTTTGTTGGCAATGGCAAGGGTTTTAAGGCAGCTATGTATTTGCAAACAGAAAAAGGTACATTTAAGGAAATACCAGGACCCTGGACAAACGATTCGCTTTATGAAGATACAGGCGCCTTGCTGTTTGATGCCGACAATGACGGAAGATTGGATTTATACGTGGTTAGCGGAGGGAACAATAGCAAGGAAAAAGCGGAATATTACCAGGACAGGTTGTATTTAAATACAGAAAAGGGTTTTGTTAAATGTAAAAATTGTCTGCCTGCTGACTTAAATAAAAGCGGGAAATGTGTAAAAGCTGCAGATTATGACAAAGATGGACATCTCGATTTATTTGTAGGAGGACGTATTGTTCCCGGAAAATACCCGCTCCCTGCAAACAGTTATATTTTGAAAAATAATGGGGAAAAAGGAGCTGATCTGAAATTTGAAAATGTTACAGAAAAAATAGCCCCGGAACTATTAAATCTGGGACTTGTCACAGATGCTATTTGGGATGACTTTGACAACGATGGGAATGTTGATCTGATAATTGTGGGTGAATGGATGAAAATTCACTTTTTTAAAAATTCTTCAAATAGATTTGTTGATGTTTCTGATAAATTAGGATTTAAAGAAACTGTCGGCTGGTGGAATAGTATTAATAGTATCGATATTGATAAGGATGGCGATAACGATTACCTGGCAGGTAATCTTGGGTTAAATTATAAGTACAAAACCAGCGAAAAAGAACCATTTGAAATATACTCCAATGATTTTGATGTAAATGGCACATTAGATATCGTGCTTGGTTCTTCTGAGAATGGGAAAAATTATCCGGTCAATGGTTTTGATGCTACTGTCAGGCAGCTTCCGGTTATGAAACTCAGGTACAAAGGTGTTGAAGAATTTGCAAAAGCGACACTGCAAGAGATATATGGCGAACAAATGTTGAAGGCTTCTTTGCATTACAAGGCAAATACTTTTGCTAGTTGTTGGATTGAAAATAAAGGGAAAGGGAAATTCACAATGCATAAGCTCCCAAATTGGGCTCAATTTTCTTCCATCAATGATATGGTTGAGATAAAATATAAAGAAAATAGTACTGCTTTTGTTGTTGCCGGCAATTTATATGGTTCGGAGGTAGAGACACCCAGGAACGATGCAAGTATAGGGCTGGTATTAGTTTCAGATGCCAAAGGTGAAATAAAGGTTATTCCGCCGGCAGAAAGCACACTTCATATTAAAGGTGAGGTGAAAGCTATCAGGAAGATTAAACTGGCTTCAGGAAATGATGCATTGCTGTTCGCAATCAATAATGATTCACTGAAATTAATTGAATGTTTGAATAAATAATATCACGACTACATACCGCACGCAGCATACCAAATTTATTATATGTTCCCTGAAGGATTTATAAGAAGAATTCACGATAAGAAGCCGTCAGGCAAACCCCGCATACCATACAACGATGAAGTTGAAGAGGCTGGGAAAACATTTTTACACAAACAACTCAGCCTTGAAGATGGTTTTGGCCTGACCCGAAATTTCGACTCTGTCTCCGTTAAGAGATACTTTAAGGATTCCCTCTCTTCTTGATATCTGGTGAGAAATAAAATCTTTCTTTCCGGTTTTCATATGCCAGAAAGGAACCAAAGCACAATGTGCAGAACCTGTTACCGGATCTTCATCAATTCCAAAAGCCGGGGCAAAGAACCGAAGACAAAAATCGTATTTTTTGTCTGATGATAGGGTGGTAACTATCAGATCACCGAATTCAGACTCTTTCATCGCTTTGAAATCAGGCTTAATTTCTCGGATTATCTTTTCCTCACTTATCAGAGCCAGCGTTAGTCCGTTGTCACATTTATAAAATTCAAGGGGTTTGACACCAACCACTTTTTCAAACTCAACCGGAACAGTACTCTGATTTATCTTATATAAAGGGAAATTCATTGTAATCCAGCTTCCCGATTTACGTATTTTAAGAATTCCTGCTTTAGCTAGTAGTGATATTTCTTCGCCGTCATTTACCAGATTGGTTTCATATAAAATGTGAGAAGCAGAAAGCGTAGCGTGACCACAGAGCGGTACTTCAACTTCAGGTGTGAAGTATCTGATTCTACGGCAATCCTGTCCAGGGAAAACAAATGCAGTTTCGGAAAGATTCATTTCCATCGCAACATTCTGCATCCATACAGAATCAGGTTCATGATCTATTATGCATACGCCTGCCGGATTACCTTTAAATGGCTGTGTTGTGAATGCATCGACCTGGTAGATAATTTGTTGTGATTTCATGGTTATAAATTAACGACTTTTAGATTAATAGTAAATATAAGTTGAATTTAATATTAACCAATAAGTGTCAACTGGAATATAGCAAAAATTTGTTCTGTTCTGGGTTTTAAGCCCCTTTTAGGGGGTTTGGGGTTAAAAAAGCTGGAAGGGAAAAGATTTATAGGTAAAAAAGAGAGGCCGCTCTTTTGAGACAGCCTCTTCATATTTAAATATATTTTGTATTCTATTCTTCTTCTTCTTCTTCAGAGTATGCTTTGATAACAGCATCCTGCACATCACCAGGGACCTGTGCATATTCTGCAAACTTCATGGAATACATTGCACGACCTCCTGTTATGGAGCTGAGAGCCGTCGAATATTTATTCATTTCTGCTAGGGGAACTTTAGCTTTAATAATCTCAAAACGTTTTTCACTTGCCATACCAAGAACCATTCCACGTCTGCCCTGAAGGTCGCTGATAACGTCACCCATACGGTCCGATGGTACCATTATTTCAACATCATAAACTGGCTCCAGAATTTTCGGACCGGCAATTTTGAACGCCTGGCTGAATGCATTTCTTCCGGCAAGGCGGAAAGAAATTTCATTTGAGTCAACCGGGTGCATCTTTCCATCATACACGTACACCCTAATATCGCGGGCATATGATCCGGTCAGCGGGCCAATCTCCATCTTTTCCATTATCCCTTTCAGGATTGCCGGCATAAAACGTGCATCGATAGATCCTCCTACAATACTGTTTACATACACCAGTTTTCCGCCCCAGGGAAGAGTAATCTCCTCTTTGTCACGTACTGATATCTTTATCTCTTTACCATTAATCTTTTGCATGGTAACTTCTTTTGAGCCCTCTTCATACGGCTCTATAATCATATGTACCTCTCCAAACTGGCCTGCACCACCAGATTGCTTCCTATGGCGGTAGTCGGCCTGAGCTGACTTTGTAATTGTCTCACGATAAGGTATTTTGGGAGGATTGAAATTCGTATGAATTTTATAAATATTATCAAGGTGCCACTTCATAATATTAAGATGGTATTCACCCTGTCCATGAACAATTATCTGTTTTAATTCTTTTGAATACTCTATAATTATTGTCGGGTCCTCAAGATGAATTTTATTCAAAGCTTCACCAAGTTTCTCATCATCACTCTCGCTTTGAGCCTTGATTGCTGTACGGTATTTAGGCTCTGGGAATTTAACACCTTCATATTTCCAGTCATTGCCAGGAACATTTAGTGTATGACCGGTTTTAGTGTTTTTCAGTTTAACAAACGCTCCGATATCACCCGGGTAAAGCTCAGGAACCCTTGTTCTGTTCTTTCCTGCGCATACATATAATTGTGCCAACCGCTCTTTTGTGCTGTTATTGCTGTTTACAACATCGAGGTTTTCTGTAACTTTTCCGGAATATACCCTAAAATAATGTATCTCTCCGATATGTTCTTCTATTGATGACTTAAATACATAAACCGAAGCGGGTCCGGTAGAATTTGGCTTTACTTCATCCCCTTTACTGTTAACTGGAGCAGGCATGTCTGCAATTGATGGCGCTTCGTTAACAATAAATTCCATAAGGCTGTCAACACCGATATTGTTCTTTGATGACATGCATAATACCGGGAACATACCTCTTGTTCTTATTCCCTTGGCAATGCCTTTTTTTATTTCTTCTTCTGTAAGAGTATCATTTGAAAAAAACAGTTCCATAAGAGCCTCATCACTTTCCGCTGCTTTTTCAACAAGTGCACTATGCAATTCTGCAGCTTTGTCTGCCTGATCTGCAGGGATATCAACTATTTCTGCCTTTCCTCCATCTTTTGAGTATCGGAGCATTTTCATTTTAAGAACATCAATAATAGAATTGAATCCGACTCCTTCGTTCACAGGATACTGGACAAGGATAACATTGTTGCTTAACCTTTCCTTAAGCATCTCAAGTGACTTCTCAAAATTGGCTTTTTCGTGATCCAGGCCATTAATTACAATGATAAGCGGTTTATTTTCTTTTTCAGCATGCCGGAAATGAATCTCGGTTCCAACTTCAACCCCATTTTGAACGTTAATTGTCATAACAGCCGCATCGGAGGCAAAAAGCGACGAGATAACTCCGCCACTGAAATCATCCAGGCCAGGGGTATCAAAAATATTTATTTTATGGTTCAGATATTCAGTATACAGTACTGTTGAAAAGATTGAGTTTCCGTTTTCATGCTCAATGGGACGATAGTCAGAAACTGTGTTATTTCCTTCAATAGTACCTCTTCTTTCGATTATACCGCCATTAAAAAGCATTGCTTCTGTAAGAGTTGTTTTGCCTGACCCCGAGTTGCCCAGAAGTGCAATGTTTTTAATCTGATCTGCCTGGAATGTTTTCATATTTTTCTGGAGATTATATGTAATACTTATTTATTATATACGATGATTTGGAGGGGACAAAAATAATAATTTTTTAAAAACAGTTTAAGAAAGCGGTGAGAATTACAATTTTTTTATTTCCTTTGCAGCAGTTTTTTGAAATACAGGAGTACCGGTTTTTCTTTCAAAGTAAGTTTATAAAACGTTTTTCGCAGTGAAAGATCGGGAAGGAACCTGTTGATAACTTACATTTTTAGTAAGATATATTGATTTTGAATATGTTTTAGGGTGTGTAATAGTGTATCCTATATTATTTGCGATACATTTAACATTACACATCAGGTTATTAATAAAGATAATTATGCAACTTGCTTTATTACACACCCTTAAAGCCTGAATATTTATGTTGATCAGGCATTTGAAATATATGTGTTATATTGATTTAAAAAATAATGCGACTTGTTTTTGAATTAAAAAATAAATACAATACCTTTGCAAGCCATTTTTTTAAGTAAAATTTAATGCTAAAATAATTGGAAATATGCCGACAATTCAGCAGTTAGTAAGAAAAGGCAGGAAGAAACTGGTAGATAAAAGTAAAGCGCCAGCTCTGGATTCATGTCCTCAGAGAAGGGGTGTTTGCGTTCGTGTTTACACCACAACACCAAAGAAACCTAATTCAGCTATGAGGAAGGTAGCCAGAGTAAGGCTGACCAACCAGAAAGAAGTCAACGCTTATATTCCAGGTGAGGGTCATAACCTGCAGGAGCACTCGATCGTACTGATCAGAGGTGGCAGGGTTAAAGATCTTCCTGGTGTTCGTTACCATCTGATTCGTGGCGCTCTCGACACTTCAGGAGTTGATGGCCGTACTCAGAGAAGATCAAAATATGGTGCTAAAAGGCCTAAGAAGTAACAGTTAAAGGAATAAGATAATGAGAAAATCAAGACCAAAGAAGAGGATTCTGTTACCGGATCCCAAATATAAAGATCCGTATGTAACAAGGTTTGTGAATAATCTTATGTTCAGTGGTAAAAAAAATCTTGCTTTTAAGATTTTTTACGACTCACTTGAAATAGTCGGAGATAAATTTAAAAGTGAGGGCAAGACTCCGCTTGAAATTTTCAAGCAGGCTCTTGATAATGTTACCCCGCAGGTTGAAGTTAAAGCCCGCAGGGTTGGAGGAGCAACTTTTCAGGTGCCAATGGAGATCAGGACCGACAGGAAAGTAAGCATAAGTATGAAGAATATGATCTCATTTGCCAGGAAAAGAACCGGACATTCTATGGCTGAAAGGCTGGCCGCAGAACTTATGGCAGCCTATAAGCTTGAAGGCGGTGCATATAAGAAAAAAGAAGATACTCACAGAATGGCTGAAGCAAACAAAGCTTTTGCACATTTCCGGTTTTAATTGATAATAAGAGGCAGTTGTATAACAGATAGATGGATAAAAACCTGAAATATACCAGAAACATCGGAATCATGGCCCACATCGATGCCGGGAAGACCACTACAACAGAACGTATTCTGTTTTATACCGGTCGTACCCATCGCATGGGCGAGGTGCATGATGGCAATGCCCAGATGGACTGGATGGTTCAGGAACAGGAGAGAGGGATCACAATAACATCTGCCGCTACAACTACTTACTGGAAATATAAGGGAGACGACTTTAAGATTAATATTATTGATACTCCCGGCCACGTTGATTTTACTGTTGAAGTAGAAAGATCACTCAGGGTTCTTGATGGTGCCGTCGCAGTCTTCTGTGCAGTGGGAGGTGTTGAACCTCAGTCGGAAACTGTTTGGAGACAGGCAAATAAATATGTAGTACCCAGAATTGCTTTTATTAACAAAATGGATCGTGCAGGCGCTGATTTTTATAGTGTTGTTCAGCAGATCAAGGAAAAACTTGAAGCGAATCCCGTGCCGGTTCAGATACCTATAGGTGCTGAAGAGAATTTCACCGGGGTAATCGACCTCGTTGAAATGAAAGCAATTATCTATTACACTGATGAGGCAAATGCTACCACCTTTAAAATAGAGGAGATTCCTGCCAATATGAAAGAGGAAGCTGAGGAGTGGAGAGGAAAGCTGATCGAAGTGGTTGCCGGTGTTGACGATACTCTTCTTGCTAGATACCTTGAAGATCATGAGTCTATATCAGGCGAAGAAATATTGATTGCACTCAGAAAATCAACAATCAACGGACTTGCAATCCCGGTAATTTGTGGTGCTGCTTTCAAAAACAAGGGTATTCAGAGTCTTCTCGATTCAGTAATTGCATTTCTTCCTTCACCAGTTGATAAAGGTTCTGTGATTGGAATTGATCCGAGAAATGATGAAGAAATTATACGTGAGCCGGATGATGAAGCTCCACTGGCCGCTCTCGCATTTAAAATTGCTACTGATCCGTTTGTGGGTCGTCTTGCATTCCTGCGTATTTATTCGGGTATTCTGAAGGCAGGCGACACAGTATTGAATGCACGTACCGGGAAAAGAGAACGTATTAACCGTCTCTTCCAGATGCATGCCAACAAGCAGAATCCTAAAGATAGTATCTCGGCCGGCGATATATGTGCAGGTGTTGGATTTAAAGATATCAAGACCGGTGACACATTATGTGCAATAAATAAGCCTATCTTGCTTGAATCAATGGATTTTCCAGAGCCTGTTATCGGTGTTGCAATCGAGCCTAAAACTCAGGCCGATGTTGATAAATTGTCAATAGCTCTTAATAAACTTGCAGAAGAAGATCCGACATTTCAGGTCAGAACTGATCCCGATAGCGGGCAGACAATTATCCATGGTATGGGTGAGCTTCATCTGGAAATACTCATTGACCGTCTAAAGAGGGAGTTTAATGTTGAATGTAATCAGGGTGTACCCCAGGTTGCATACAAGGAGGCTCTTACAGCCACTGCTGAATTCCGTGAAGTATTTAAAAAACAGACCGGGGGCCGTGGAAAATTTGCAGATATGACATTTGATTTAATGCCGGCAGATAAAAAAGTAAGAGGTCTTCAGTTTGTAAATGAGGTTAAAGGTGGACATATACCAAAAGAGTATATTCCATCAATTGAAAAAGGATTCCGAGAGGCAATGGTCAACGGACCACTCGCAGGTTTCCCTCTCGATAGCCTTAAAGTAGTACTCAAAGATGGTTCGTACCATCCGGTCGATTCTGATGCTCTTTCATTTGAAATAGCTGCCAAACAGGCATTCAGAAAATTCGCAGGCAAATGTAGTCCCGTAATTCTCGAACCAATTATGTCTACAGAAGTTGTTACTCCTGAAGAATATGTTGGTGATGTAATCAGCGATTTCAACAGAAGAAGGGGTAAAGTGGAAGGTATGGAATCGAAAGCAGGTGCAAGAGTTGTTAAAGCAAAAGTACCTCTGGCCGAAAAATTCGGTTATGTTACAGTACTTCGGACTCTTACCTCTGGAAGAGCAACTTCAACAATGGAGTTTTCGCATTATGAACAGGTGCCTGCAGAAATATCAAACAGAATTGTAGAAATTACCAAAGGAAAAATTCTTTAAAAGATGAGTCAGAAAATTCGTATTAAACTGAAATCTTACGATCATAACCTGGTGGATAAATCTGCCGAGAAGATCGTAAAAACAGTAAAATCTACTGGTGCAGTGGTTAGTGGTCCTATTCCGCTTCCAACCCACAAAAAGATTTATACAGTGCTTCGTTCACCATTTGTTAATAAAAAAGCGAGAGAGCAGTTTGAGCTCTCATCTTACAAAAGATTGCTCGACATTTACAGCTCAACACCGAAAACCATCGATGCACTGATGAAACTTGAGCTTCCAAGTGGAGTTGAAGTAGAAATTAAAGTGTGAAACCAGTAAAGTAATAAAGAGATGCAGGGATTAATTGGTAAAAAGGTAGGAATGACCTCCATTTTTGATGAAAATGGAAAGAATATTCCATGTACGGTTCTGCAAGCCGGTCCATGTGTTGTTACACAGATTAAAACTGTGGCTAAGGATGGCTATTTTGCTGTACAGCTTGGATTCGAAGACAAAAAGGAAAAACACACGACTAAAGCTGAATTGGGACATTTCAAAAAGGCTAATACAACGCCAAAAAGAAAAGTTATTGAATTCACAGGCTTTGAAGAAGGTCAGTGTAAAGAGGGCGACGTGATTACAGCTGAACTTTTCAAAGCCGATAGCATAGTTGATGTAAGAGGCTGGTCAAAAGGAAAAGGATTCCAGGGTGTCGTAAAACGTCATGGCTTCAGCGGTGTAGGTGGACAAACCCACGGACAGCATAACAGAGGCAGGGCACCTGGTTCACTCGGGGCTTCATCATTTCCTTCAAGGGTATTACCTGGCATGAGAATGGGAGGCCGTATGGGAGGAGATCAGGTGATGTCAATGGACTTGAGAATAGTGAAGCTTATGGCTGAGAATGATATAATAATTGTAAAAGGATCAGTCCCTGGTCCAAAAGGTGGTTACGTAATAATTACAAAATAATGGAATTAGCGATTCTTAATATTAGTGGTAAGGAAACCGGAAGAAAAGTCGATCTTAACGATTCAATTTTCGGTATTGAGCCTAACGACCATGCAATTTATCTGGATACAAAACAGTTCCTTGCCAATCAAAGGCAGGGTACTCACAAATCAAAAGAGCGTGGTGAGGTAGCAGGTAGTACAAGGAAGATTAAAAAGCAGAAAGGAACCGGTACCGCACGCGCAGGAAACATCAGGAACCCGCTTTATCGAGGGGGAGGCCGCGTATTCGGACCTAAACCAAGGTTTTATGGCTTCAAGCTTAATAAAAAAGTCAAACAATTAGCAAGAAAATCAGCACTTTCATATAAAGCATCAACAAATAATATTATTATACTGGAAGACTTCTCTTTTGAGTCTCCTAAAACAAAGGAGATCATTAAAATGGGAAATAACCTGAATATTGTCAATAAAAAATCAGTATTTGTTTTACCGGAACAAAATAATAATATATATTTGTCATCCCGAAATGTACAAGGGGTCGAAGTTGTAATGGCCAGCGAATTAAGTACTTACAAGATTATGAGGGCTTCAACATTGATACTTGTGGAGAGTGCAGTTGACGTTTTGCAGGCAACCTTTGAAAACTAGAAAATTCTGAGTAATGAATATTTTGCTTAAACCGATTGTAACAGAAAAGATGACAAACCAGGGCGATAAATTTAACCGTTATGGTTTTCTCGTTGCCAGAAGCGCAAATAAGTTACAGATAAAAAAAGCCGTTGAAGAATTGTATAATGTTACAGTTGATTCAGTAAATACGATGCGCTATGGCGGGAAAATAAAAACCCGTAATACCAAATCGGGACTTCTTACAGGAAAAACATCAGCAACCAAAAAAGCTGTTGTAGCACTTGCAAAAGGGAATAAAATTGATTTTTATAGCAATATTTAATAACCTATATGGCAGTCAGAAAGATCAAACCTGTAACACCAGGTCAGCGACACAAAATCGCAAGCACTTTTGACACACTCACAAGTGCTATACCGGAGAAATCCTTACTTCGACCGCATAAAAAATCAGGAGGAAGGAATGTTAACGGCAAACAGACAATGAGATACATCGGAGGCGGTCATAAAAAGATGTACAGAGTTATCGATTTCCTGAGGGAAAAAGATGGAATGCCGGCAACAGTAAAAACAATCGAATACGATCCGAATCGTTCCTCGAGAATTGCACTTGTAGTCTATAAAGATGGTGAGAAAAGATATATAGTAGCACCTGTCGGGCTTCAGGTCGGTCAGACATTATTGTCTGGAAAAGAGGCTGCCCCGGAAATAGGGAATACTATGTTTCTCAGTGATATACCTCTGGGTACTATCATTCATAACATTGAGCTTAAGCCGGGCAAAGGCGGAGCAATCGCCCGTAGCGCAGGAACATATGCCCAGCTGTCGGCCCGCGATGGAAAATATGCGACAATCAAACTTCCTTCGGGAGAAACCAGATTGATCCTTACAACATGTCGTGCAACTATCGGTACCGTTTCTAATCCTGATCACAACCTTGAAAGATCAGGTAAGGCAGGCCGCTCGCGCTGGCAGGGACGCCGTCCGAGAGTCAGAGGTGTGGTTATGAACCCGGTTGATCACCCGATGGGTGGTGGTGAAGGAAGAGCTTCAGGCGGACATCCACGATCGCGCAAAGGAATTCCTGCAAAAGGTTTCAAGACCAGAGATAAGAAGAAATACTCTGCAAAATTTATTATTGAAAGAAGGAAAAAATAACTGATATATTATGAGTAGATCAATTAAAAAAGGCCCTTTCATTGATTTCAAACTCGGAAAAAGAATTCTTGAAATGAATGAAGGACAAAAAAAATCAGTAATAAAGACATGGTCAAGAAGATCAGTGATCTCACCTGATTTTGTCGGACATACTATAGCAGTTCATAACGGGAACAAGTTTATCCCCGTTTACATTACCGAGAACATGGTAGGACATAAATTAGGAGAATTTTCACCTACCCGTACTTTCAGGGGTCACTCTGGTAATAAATAATGAGTAATGTAAACATTGAAAAACATTAAGAAATGGGTGCAAGAAAAAGAAATACAGCTAACCAGAAAAAAGAGGCTGCCAAGAACAGGTACCAGGCGATCCTCAGAAACTGTCCCACGTCTCCGCGTAAGATGAGATTGGTAACCGATCTGATTAGCGGAATGGAAGTAAACAAAGCACTTGATGTCCTCAAGTTCAGTTCGCAAGAGGCATCGCGCAGAATGGAGAAACTTCTCCTCTCCGCAATTGCCAATTGGCAGTCGAAAAATGAAGGTGTAAGAGTTGAAGAGAGTAACCTCTTTGTAAAACTGATTCATGTCGACGGAGGCCGTTCATTGAAAAGACTGCAAACAGCACCTCAGGGAAGAGCATACAGGGTAAGAAAAAGATCAAACCATGTAACTCTCGTACTTGACAGTATGAATAAGGAAGTTGAAAAAACATCAAAATAGATCAGATGGGACAAAAAGTAAATCCGATAGGTAACAGATTAGGTATAATAAAAGGATGGGATTCAAACTGGTACGGCGGAAAAGATTTTTCCGGTAAACTGGTTGAAGATACCAGGATAAGGGAATATCTTAATGCCAGGCTTGCAAAAGCCAGCCTCTCCAAGATTATTATTGAAAGAACACTGAAGCTTATTACTGTAACTGTTAATACAGCACGTCCGGGTATCATTATTGGTAAAGGAGGTCAGGAAGTTGACAAGCTGAAGGAAGAACTCAAGAAAATCACCAAAAAGGAGGTTCAGATAAATATCTTTGAAGTTAAACGTCCCGAACTGGATGCTAACATAGTTGCAAATAATATTGCTCGCCAGCTTGAAGGTAAAATTTCTTACAGGCGTGCTGTCAAGATGTCAATCGCATCAACAATGAGGATGGGAGCTGAAGGAATAAAAATAATGATCTCCGGTCGTTTGGGTGGTGCTGAAATGGCCAGAAGCGAATCATATAAGGAAGGTCGTATTCCACTGCATACTTTACGTGCAGACATCGATTATGCTTTGGCTGAAGCACATACAAAGGTTGGACTGCTTGGTGTTAAAGTATGGATCTGCAATGGAGAAGTTTTCGGTAAGAGAGATCTCAGTCCCAATATCGGTGCAAGAAATGCTAAAAGCAAGAGCCTGAAAAGAAAAGCAAAAAAATAAGACATTAAGAAGTATATAATTTTATAACAATATTTGAGCAATGTTACAACCGAAAAGAACCAAATTCAGGAGAGCCCAGAAGGGAAGAATGAAAGGCAATGCACAAAGAGGCAACCAGCTGGCATTCGGGTCATTTGGTATCAAAGCACTTGAGGAGAGCTGGATCACCGGAAGGCAGATCGAAGCAGCTCGCCAGGCAGTAACACGTCATATGAAACGTGAAGGTCAGTTGTGGATAAGAATTTTCCCCGATAAACCAATTACAAAGAAACCTGCTGAGGTGCGTATGGGTAAAGGAAAAGGAGCACCTGAAGGTTTTGTTGTACCGGTAACTCCGGGCAGGATACTGCTTGAAGCCGAAGGAGTACCATATGAAGTCGCAAAAGAAGCTCTACGTCTGGGAGCTCAGAAACTTCCGGTAACAACAAAATTTATTGTAAGACGTGATTACATACAGGAATAAAATTTAAACGTAAATGAAAACTTCAGAAATAAAGGAATTAAGCACTTCAGATATTTTCGAAAGAATCGATACAGAGAGGACCATGCTTGTTCGAATGAAGCTTAACAATGCAATTACTCCTCTTGATAACACGCAAAAGGTTAAAGAAGTGAAACTTACAATTGCACGTCTCCTAACCGAATTGCGTACAAGGGAATTGAATAAGAAATCTAATAGCTAGATCAGCAATGGAAAGGAATCTTAGAAAAGAACGTATAGGTGTAGTTGTAAGTACTAAAATGGACAAATCCATCGTCGTAGTAATAAAAAGGAAAGTAAAACATCCTATATATGGCAAGTTTATTAACAGAACAAAAAAGCTGATGGCGCACGATGAAACAAATTCATGCAATATTGGCGATACTGTACTTATATCAGAGACCAGGCCTCTGAGCAAAAACAAAACCTGGAGATTAATTGAAATAATCGAAAGAGCTAAGTAACAATGATACAGCAGGAAAGCAGATTGACCGTAGCCGATAACTCAGGTGCAAAAGAAGTATTGTGCATAAGGGTACTCGGTGGTAGTAAAAAAAGGTATGCTACCGTAGGTGATAAAATTGTTGTGAGTGTGAAATCCGCACTTCCTTCAGGTGAAGCTAAAAAAGGTACAGTGAGTAAAGCAGTTGTTGTCAGAACAAAAAAAGAAATTCGTCGTCCCGATGGTTCTTATATTCGATTTGATGATAATGCTGTTGTTCTTCTTAACAATGTTAACGAAGTACGCGGAACCCGAATCTTCGGTCCGGTTGCCCGTGAATTGCGCGAAAAGTACATGAAAATTGTTTCATTGGCTCCTGAAGTGTTGTAATATTTTTAAATACACAACGATGCAGAAGAAAATACATATAAAAAAAGGAGACTCGGTTATGGTGATAACCGGTGAATCAAAAGGTCAGAAAGGACGTGTTCTGGAAGTCGACAGGGATAAAGACAGAGCTATTGTTGAAGGTGTAAACATGGTATCAAAACATACCAAGCCTAATGCCAAAGCTCCTCAGGGTGGTATTATAAAAAAAGAAGCACCGATACATATTTCAAATCTGATGCTTATCGATCCTACAACCGGCAAACCTACACGTGTTGGTAAAAAACTTAATGAGAAAGATAAATTAGTGCGTTATTCAAAAAAATCAGGAGAGGAGATCAAGTAATGTACATACCTGCGCTACAAACCAAGTATAAAGACGAGATCGTCCCTGCATTAATGAAGGAATTCGGATACAAAACGACAATGCAGGTCCCAAGATTGCGAAAAATTGTCATCAACCAGGGGGTAGGACAGGCTATAGCCGATAAGAAACTGCTTGAATTCGGTGTTAAAGAGTTATCGGATATTGCAGGTCAGAAAGCTGTTCAGACTAACTCAACAAAAGATATCTCAAATTTTAAGCTGAGAAAAAACATGCCAATCGGTATAATGGTAACATTACGCAGAGACAGGATGTTTGAATTTCTCGAAAGGCTGATATCTGTTGCTCTTCCTCGTATCCGCGACTTTAAGGGTATCAATTCCAAACTCGATGGACGCGGCAATTATACACTGGGAATCACCGAGCAGATCATTTTCCCTGAAATCGACCTGGATAAGATCGCAAAAATCATGGGACTTCAGGTAACCTTTGTAACCTCGGCAGATACTGATGAAGAAGCGTTAGCTCTTCTTAAGCACTTTGGTTTACCGTTTAAAAATATTAAAAACTAGTAATATGGCTAAAGAATCTATGATAGCCCGCGAAGTTAAACGCGCAAGACTGACTCAGAAATATGCTGCAAAAAGAGCCCAGCTTAAAGCTGCTGGCGATTATGTGGGATTAAGTCGTCTGCCCAGAAATTCAAACCCTAACAGAATGCATAACCGTTGCAAATTAACCGGTCGTTCAAGAGGTTATATGAGACAATTTGGAATAAGCAGGATAACTTTCAGGGAGATGGCATCATTCGGTCTTATACCGGGTATTAAAAAAGCCAGCTGGTAATTTGAGAATAAATATAAACTATATTAAATAATTAAAGATGACTGATCCAATTGCAGATTTACTGACCAGAATAAGGAACGCCATTATGGCCGGTCATAAGGTTGTGGAGGCACCAGCATCCAATCTTAAGAAAGAGGTTACCAGAATTCTGTTCGAAAAAGGTTATATCCTCAGCTATAAGGTTATTGATGGTGAAGGACCGCAGGGTATATTAAAAATAGCTCTTAAGTATAATTCAAAGAGCAAGAAACCTGCAATCAAAGAAATACAAAGGGTGAGCCGTCCGGGTCTTCGTCAATATATCGGAGTTGATGAAATGCCAAGGGTTCTGAATGGGCTGGGTATTGCAATCATTTCAACCTCTAAGGGATTAATGACCGACAAAGAGGCTAAAAAAGAAAAAATCGGTGGTGAAGTATTATGTTATGTTTACTAATTAGGAGGATAGCTTAATGTCACGAATAGGAAAATTACCTGTAAACCTGCCTAAAGGCGTAACTGTAAATGTCAGTGACACCAATGTGGTTAGTGTGAAAGGCCCCCTGGGAGAGTTGACTCAGGCAGTCGACAAAGATCTGAAGATTGAAGTGGTGGGGAACGAAGTCATATTATCGAGACCATCCGAATCGAAAAATCATAAATCCTTGCATGGCCTTTACCGGGCACTTATACACAATATGGTGGTTGGCGTTTCGGAAGGATACAAGAAAGAACTTGAACTTGTTGGAGTTGGTTACCGTGCAGAAGCAAAAGGGCAGAATCTTGAGATGAGCCTTGGCTTTTCACACGAGGTAATTCTTCAGCTCCCGAATGAAGTTAAAGTCGAGACCAAAACTGAAAGAAGGGCTAATCCAATAATAACCCTTACATGCATCGACAAGCAATTGATAGGGCATGTTGCCGCAAAAATCAGATCTCTCCGTCCGCCTGAACCTTACAAAGGGAAAGGGATTAAGTTTGTCGGAGAACAGCTCAGAAGGAAAGCTGGAAAATCTGCCAGTGTTTAGGGTATAAAAATTGTAAAAGTAAAAAATCATGGCCTTAACTAAGTTGGAAAGAAGAACAAGGATCAAAATGAGGATCCGGAAGAAAATAAACGGTACTGTCGAAATACCACGGCTTGCAGTATATCGTAGCAATAAACAGATATATGTTCAGGTTGTTGACGACCTGAATGGAGTTACTCTTCTGTCGGCCTGCTCTAAAGAAAAAGAAGTTGCTGCCCAAACAGGGATAAAGAAAATTGAACAGGCTAAACTTGTTGGAAAACTTCTTGCTACCAAGTGTAAAGAAAAAGGTATTGAGAAAGTTGTTTTCGACAGAAGTGGATATAAATATCATGGCAGAGTAAAATCATTGGCTGATGCAGCCCGTGAAGGCGGATTAAAATTCTAATGAATTATGGGAAACGGTATAAGAAAAGTTAAAACCAGCGATCTTGAACTAAAGGATAGACTTGTCAGCATCCAGAGAGTGACCAAAGTTACCAAAGGGGGACGTACATTCAGTTTTTCAGCGATAGTTGTTGTCGGAAACGAAGATGGTATTGTCGGACATGGACTTGGTAAAGCCAGTGAAGTAACCACAGCTATTGCAAAAGGTATCGAAGATGCAAAAAAGAATCTGATAAAAGTACCTGTTATTAATGGTACTATTCCTCACGAACAGGTTGCTAAATTCGGAGGCGCCAAAGTTTTTATTAAACCGGCTTCCGAAGGTACCGGTGTTAAGGCCGGTGGCGCTATGCGCGCAGTTCTTGAGAGCGTTGGAGTGAAAAACGTACTTGCAAAATCAAAAGGCTCTTCGAACCCTCACAACCTGGTAAAGGCAACTTTTGCTGCTCTTCTCGAAATGAGAGATGCCTACACAGTTGCTGAACACAGAGGTATCGCGATGGAAAAAGTTTTTAACGGTTAGAAAAGAACATTAAAATGGCAAAAATTCGTATCACTCAGGTGAAAAGCAAAAACGGGAAACCTGAAAGACAGAAAAGAACTCTCGAAGCTCTCGGTATCCACAAATTGAACCATAGTGTTGAACATGAAGCTACTCCTCAGATATTGGGGATGGTAGTAAAAATAAGACACCTGGTTAAAGTTGAAAATATTTAAGATATTAACCATATTTATAATAAAAGTCATGGATTTGAGTAACTTAAGACCTGCCAAAGGATCAACCAAAAAAAGTAAACGTCTTGGTCGCGGGCAAGGCTCCGGTAAAGGAGGTACATCGACAAGAGGACATAAAGGCGCTAAATCCAGATCAGGTTATAGCAGGAAAATCGGATTTGAAGGCGGTCAGATGCCTCTTCAGAGACGTCTTCCAAAGGGCGGTTTTAAAAATATCAACCGTAAAGAATATAAGGGTATAAACATTAGTACTCTTCAGACCCTCGCCGAAAAACATAATATTGAAAAAATCGATTTTGAAGTACTTGTAATGGCCGGACTGGTTTCCAAAAATGCTTTGGTTAAAATCCTTGGAAAAGGAACTCTTGAGAGAAAACTTGAGGTTCATGCCCATGCATTCAGCAAATCAGCTGTAGAAGCAATCGAAGCTAAAAAGGGAACCGCTGTAAAATTGTAATTTCATGAGACTGATTCAGATTTTTAAAAATATCTTTAAGATAGAAGATCTTCGCGCAAGACTATTCTATACTTTTGGAATCATTTTATTATACAGACTGGGTAAATATGTTACCCTTCCGGGTGTTGACCCTTCACAACTGGCATTACTTAAGCACCAGACTTCCAGCGGTCTTATGGGGCTGCTCGACATGTTTTCAGGTGGAGCTTTTTCGCAGGCCTCGATTTTTGCCCTCGGAATCATGCCTTATATCTCTGCTTCAATTGTAGTCCAGTTGCTGGGTATTGTCTTTCCTTATTTCCAGAAACTTCAGAAAGAGGGGGAAAGCGGAAGACGTAAAATGAATCAGTATACAAGGTACCTTACTATTGCTGTACTTGTCCTTCAGGCACCAACTTATCTTGTAAACCTTGCACATACTCTTCCTTCCAGTGCTTTTATTCTTGGAGGTACGTTTTTCCAGGTATCCTCTGTAATTATTCTTACAGCAGGTACGATGTTTGTAATGTGGCTCGGAGAGAAGATAACTGATAAGGGTATAGGAAACGGAATTTCACTTATTATAATGATAGGTATTGTAGCCAGAATGCCTTCAAATTTTATTTTTGAAACAGGTACCAGGATGAACGGCGCCGGAGGTGCTATAGCACTGATTGTTGAGATTCTGTTTTTGTTTGTTGTTGTACTTGGTGTTATTCTTCTGGTTCAGGGTACACGAAGAGTGCCAGTTCAGTATGCAAGAAGGATTGTTGGAAATAAGCAATATGGCGGGGTGCGTCAATATATACCACTCAAGGTAAATGCTGCAGGTGTAATGCCAATTATCTTTGCCCAGGCTATTATGATGTTACCGATGATCATTGCCGGGTACACAACTAGTTCTGGCTCTGCCTTTACTGTTGCATTCTCAAATATGTACGGATTCTGGTATAATCTGGTAACTGCATTGTTAATTATTGTCTTCACATATTTCTATACAGCAATTACTATTAATCCTGTTCAGATGGCTGAAGATATGAAGAAAAACGGGGGGTTCATTCCTGGTATTAAACCCGGAAGGAAAACAGTGGAATTTATCGATACTATTATGTCGAGGATCACATTCCCCGGTTCAATTTTCCTTGCAATAGTTGCTATTCTACCATCTATTGCTGTGAAAGCGCATGTAACACCGCAGTTTGCTCAATTCTATGGAGGCACATCACTACTCATTCTCGTCGGAGTTATTCTTGATACCCTTCAGCAGATTGAAAGTCATTTGCTTATGCGTCATTACGATGGTCTGATGAAATCAGGTCGTGTTAAAGGAAGATCCGGATCTGTTAGATCGATATAATTAGTTTAGGGTGTGTAATAGAATAACCTATACAATTATGATATATATAATATTAAATATCAAGTTATTAATAAGTATAATTGCAAAACTTGTTTTTATTATACACCCTTAGTGTTCTTTGATGTTGTATTTAAAGACTGATGAAGAGGTCGGGTTGTTAAAAGAGAGCAATATGCTGGTGTCGAGAACACTTGCGGAGATTGCATCGATAATAAAACCCGGGATCACCACCCTTTATCTCGATAGTATAGCCGAATCGTTTATCCACGATAATGGAGCAATTCCGGCTTTTAAGGGATATGGTGGTTTTCCGAATACACTCTGTACATCTGTCAACGATGAAGTGGTTCATGGTATCCCATCAGACTATATCCTTAAAGAGGGCGATATAATCTCAGTTGATTGCGGAGTTATCTTAAACGGATGGTATGGCGATAGTGCCTTTACTTTCCCTGTCGGTGAAATAACTGAAGAGGTTAGACGACTGCTCGATTATACAAGAGCTTCTCTGGAAGCTGGAGTTAAGGAAGCTGTTGCCGGAAACAGGGTTGGAGACATCTCTTACGCAGTTCAAACCAAAGCAGAAAGCGGAGGCTACTCTGTAGTCAGAGAACTGGTTGGTCATGGGATCGGGAAAAAACTGCATGAGCAACCTGAAGTTGCTAACTGGGGCAAACAGGGAACAGGACCAAAGATGGAAAAAGGACTTGTAATCTGTATTGAACCAATGATTAACGCCGGGAAAAAAGAAACGTTGCAGATGAGAGACGGATGGACCATAAAAACAGCTGACGGCAAACCTTCGGCACATTTTGAGTATGCCGTAGCGATTGATATAGGAAAAGCAGAGGTATTGACAACTTTTGAATTTATTGAAAAAGTTTTAAATAAATTGTAATCGTATGGCTAAACAACCATCAATTGAGCAAGACGGTACCATCATAGAAGCCCTGTCGAATGCAATGTTCAGGGTGGAACTCGAAAATGGACATGTGATAACTGCACATATTTCGGGAAAAATGAGAATGCATTATATAAAAATCTTGCCGGGCGATAAAGTAAAAGTGGAAATGTCACCATATGATTTAACAAAAGGAAGAATAACATTCAGGTATAAATAAGAAATATTAAGATAATGAAAGTAAGAGCATCTGTAAAAAAGCGCAGTTCTGATTGTAAGATTGTCAGAAGAAAAGGTCGCATTTACGTTATTAATAAGAAAAATCCTAAGTTCAAACAGAGACAGGGATAATTTTAACTAATTTTGCAACTCATTTAAGAAAAGTTTTATATGGCACGTATTGTTGGTGTAGATTTACCAAGAAATAAAAGAGGCGAAGTTGGCCTGACTTATATCTATGGAGTAGGCAGAAGCATTGCACAGAGAGTACTCGATGAGGCTGGTGTTGACAGGAATGCCAAGGTCCAGGACTGGACGGATGAACAGATCAATTCCATCCGTAGAATTCTGAATGATAACTATAAGCTTGAAGGTGAACTCCGCTCAGAGACACAAATGAACATTAAAAGGCTTATGGATATTGGTTGCTATCGCGGTGTTCGTCACAGAATAGGTCTTCCTGTAAGAGGACAAAGCACTAAGAATAACGCCAGAACCCGTAAAGGAAGGAAGAAAACAGTTGCAAACAAGAAAAAAGCTACTAAATAAATAGATTATGGCAAAGAAGACTGGAGCATTAAAAAAGAGGGTCGTTAAGGTGGAACCTTCGGGCCAGGCACATGTTCATTCATCATTTAATAATATTATTGTTACACTGACAAATAATTCCGGTCAGGTTATTTCATGGGCATCTGCAGGGAAGATGGGATTTAAGGGTTCCAAAAAAAATACGCCTTATGCCGCTCAAATGGCATCTGAGGAATGTGGCAAAGTGGCTTATGATCTTGGATTAAGAAAAGTAAAGGTGTTCGTTAAAGGTCCAGGTTCAGGTCGCGAATCAGCAATCAGATCAATAAGCAACATTGGTATCGAAGTTACTGAAATTGTCGACGTAACTCCAATGCCTCATAACGGTTGTCGTGCTCCAGGAAGAAGAAGAGTATAATAAAGTTATAGAATTGATTATTTGTAAGTTATAAATTATAGCATAATGGCAAGATATACTGGACCAAGAACAAGAATAGCAAGAAAATTCGGTGAACCGATTTTCGGTCCTGACAAACACCTGGAAAGGAAAAACTTTCCTCCGGGACAACATGGAATGAACAAGAAGAGAAAGAAGACTTCAGAATATGGTGTTCAACTCAGGGAAAAGCAGAAAGCTAAATATACCTATGGAATGCTTGAGCGTCAGTTTCGCAATACTTTTGAGAAAGCCTCAAGAAGTAAAGGTGTTACAGGTGCAGTGCTTTTACAACTTCTTGAATCTCGTCTGGATAACGTAGTTTACCGTCTTGGTGTTGCTCCCACAAGAGCAAGCGCACGTCAACTTGTTTCACACAGGCACATTACCGTAAACGGATCTGTCGTAAACATACCTTCATACCAGCTTAAACCCGGCGACATAATCGGTGTTCGCGAAAAATCAAAATCTCTTGAATCGATCGTTGATTCACTCACAACCAAAAAGTATACAAAGCTTACATGGCTCGAGTGGGATGACACTCAAATGGCAGGTAAATTTATGAACCTGCCTGAACGAACTGATATTCCTGAAAACATCAAGGAACAACTGATAGTTGAATTATATTCTAAGTAATAATAATAAGAAAAAATCTATGGCCATTTTATCATTCCAGAAGCCTGATAAAGTAATAATGCTGGAAGCGGACGACAAACACGGAAAATTTGAATTCCGTCCGCTTGAACCTGGCTATGGTATTACTGTCGGCAATGCACTGAGAAGAATTCTTCTCTCTTCGCTAGAGGGTTTTGCCATTACAACGGTTAAGATCGAAGGCATAGACCATGAGTTCTCTACCATAACTGGTGTAATGGAGGACGTAACAGAGATTATCCTGAACATGAAACAGGTCCGTTTCAAAAGAACTGTTGAGGATATTGATCATGAGAAAGTTACAATTAAAGTCAACGGTCAGGATGTATTTAGAGCCGGTAACCTTAATAATGCACTGAGCAGCTTCGAGGTACTAAACCCCGAACTGGTTATCTTCAGAATGGAACCGGATGTTAAAATACAAATTGAACTTACTATTAATAAAGGTAGAGGTTATGTCCCGGCAGAAGAAAACGAACCGGTTGACAGTGAGTTCGGGCTTATTGCCATTGATGCTATTTTTACTCCCATCAGGAATGTGAAATATTCTGTTGAAAACTACCGCGTTGAGCAAAAAACCGACTATGAGAAACTTCTTTTCGAGATCGAAACAGACGGATCAATTCATCCGAAAGATGCTCTTAAAGAAGCAGCAAAAATTCTCATTTATCACTTCATGCTCTTCTCCGATGAGAAAATAACCCTCGATTCGGACGATAAAATGGCAAACGAGGAATTTGATGAGGAAGTACTGCACATGAGACAGTTGCTAAAGACAAAACTGGTGGACCTGGATCTTTCTGTCAGAGCACTTAATTGTCTGAAAGCTGCAGAAGTTGAGACGCTTGGTGATCTTGTCAAGTTTAATAAGAATGACCTTCTTAAATTCAGAAACTTTGGCAAGAAATCACTCACCGAGCTTGATGAGTTGTTGGAATCCATGAGCCTGTCATTTGGTATGGATGTAAGCAAATATAAGTTAGAGAAAGATTAATTTGAAAACTGGTTAAGGAAATAAAGAAATGCGACATTCAAGAGTTATTAACCATTTAGGAAGAACAAGTTCACACAGGAAGGCGATGCTTTCGAATATGGCTACATCACTTATCCTTCATAAAAGGATTACTACAACAACAGCCAAAGCCAAAGCACTTCGTACCTTCGTTGAACCGCTTATTACTAAATCCAAGGAAGATTCAACACATTCAAGAAGAGTGGTATTCAGTTATCTGAAAGACAAAACTGCCGTAGCTGAATTATTCAGAGAGGTATCTCCAAAAATCGCTGAACGTCCGGGTGGATATACACGTATATTAAAAATCGGCAATAGGATAGGCGACAATGCAGACATGTGCATTCTGGAGCTTGTTGATTACAACGAAACTATGCTTGGAGGGGAAGCTGTAAAAACCAAAACAACACGAAGAAGAAGAGCACCAAAGAAAAAAGAAGAAGCAATAACAGAGACAAAAGCTCCTAAGGCTGCTAAAGTAAAGGCAGAAAAGATTGAAAAACCCGTTGCAAAGAACGTAGAAACTGCCGGAGGATCAGTTCCAGACGAAAAATAATATGTTAAAATAATATTAAAACGAAAAGGGATGATTCATTAAAGACTTAATCCCTTTTTTTGTTTATTACAGAATTGTTTAATACTAAAATAAAAATCTATGGGTCAGATAGTTAGTGTTCATGCTCGTGAGATTCTTGATTCCCGCGGCAATCCCACAATTGAAGTTGATGTAATGACAACAAGTGGTTATTTTGGAAGGGCGGCAATACCGTCAGGCGCATCAACCGGAGAAAACGAGGCACTTGAACTCAGAGATGGCGATAAGAATCGTTATCTGGGCAAAGGTGTTCTGAAAGCTGTTCATAATGTCAATAATGTTATTGCCGAAGAAGTAATCGGAATGGATGTTACCGATCAGGCCGGAATTGATAAAAAAATGATCGACCTCGATGGAACCAAAACTAAAAGTAATCTGGGAGCCAACGCTATTCTCGGTGTTTCACTGGCAGTTGCAAAAGCTGCAGCTTCATACCACGGTTTACCATTGTTTCGTTATATTGGCGGCACTAATGCAGTTACGTTGCCCGTTCCGATGATGAATATCATTAACGGAGGATCTCATTCAGATGCCCCGATTGCTTTTCAGGAATTCATGATCAGACCAATAGGAGCTTATTCATTCAGTGAAGGATTGCGTATGGGTGCTGAAGTGTTCCATGCATTGAAAAAGGTTCTTAAAGAGCGTGGATTAAGCACTGCAGTCGGTGATGAAGGCGGCTTCGCTCCAAATCTCCAAGGAACTGAAGATGCACTGGAAACAATTCTTAAGGCAATAACCGCTGCAGGTTATAAGCCGGGCTCTGATGTTACAATCGCTCTTGATCCTGCAGCATCAGAATTCTATAAGGATGGGATGTATAATTATTCGAAATTTGAAGGACCAAAAGGTGCAAAAAAAACTTCTAAGGAACAGGTGGATTATTTTGAACAACTTATAAATAAATACCCGATAGATTCTATTGAGGACGGAATGGCAGAAAATGACTGGGATGGATGGAAGATGCTGACAGAGAGAATTGGAAAACGCTGCCAGATAGTTGGCGACGATGTGTTTGTTACCAATGTTGACTATCTGAAAAAAGGTATTGAAATTGGCTGTGCAAACTCAATCCTTATTAAAGTAAACCAGATCGGGACTCTTACCGAGACTCTCAATGCGATTGAGATGGCTCACAGAGCAGGGTACACAACCGTTACCTCACACCGCTCAGGTGAAACCGAAGATACAACAATTGCAGATATAGCAGTTGCTACTAATTCAGGCCAGATCAAAACCGGATCAGCTAGCAGAACAGATAGGATTGCTAAATATAATCAGTTGCTTAGAATTGAAGAGACTCTCGGCAACCTGGCTGTTTATGGATATAAGAAATAAATTGAAATAAATAGATATTGAAAAGGCTGTCTGAGAGGATGGTTTTTTTTTGTTTACCCTCTAATTCACTAAATGGATGAGAATTACCTCTCCTTCATTGGAGGTGCCGCGAAGCGGCAGAGAGGTTTTACTCCCTGAACAAAAAGCCCTTTAGGCGGAAGGATGCGAATCGGCCAAAGGGTATAACTCCCAAATCAGAATTCCCTGCCTGGACGGGTTACAAAAAGGTGGATGAACATTTCTCTCTTCCAGAATCTCTTAAATTGTAATCCAATCTCACTTTCCGCCGTTATTAACAATTGTTGATAACTCTTGTTTGTATCAGGTTTACAACAACGGTTCTCTTTTCATTGTATTTCGTGATTCTTAGTATAAATTTGTTTCATCAGGTGAGCGATAAAAGACTGCTCAAAAGATGTGGAGACGGAAAAGGTTACTTAAATGAAGCGAGATCCGTTTCGGTCAGACCTTCGGGTCTGCGCACCAGGAGAGCCGAAGCCTGAACTAAGTGGACTTCGCGTCTATGATGTTCAGTAAGTCAAAGAAAACCGGAAACGTTCTTTCAGAGATTGAGTCACAGGGCTTCAGAAAATGAAGGGCTTCGGCCCCGGGTTATCTGAAACTGATGCTGTATCCTTCGGGAAATAGATATCAGCGCCTGAATGACACTTCGTCCAGGAAGTCCGTCTTAAAACGGACGAACGGACAGCCTGAAGGTTCTGTTGTAACAGGCAAAACCCGAAAGCTCGGGGCTGAAAAAACTGGTCTTGTATCAGATGACACAGCCGGTCAGAATAACAGTAATCTGGCATCGTTAACAACCTCGGTTGTAAACGGTGAATGGGAACTAATCCTAGCGAATAGTTCCCATTATTGTTTTTACCCCTCCCCTTTTTAACCCCCCAACCCCCCATATGGGGGGCTATAAATGTAAGACAGTTTCAAGTCCCCCATTTGGGGGATTTAGGGGGTTGATAAAATCACATTTAGGGGATTTAGGGTGTAAATATTGTAGCTTATTGAATATCTTTGGGTTTCATTATAAAATTGATAATGGCTTACTCAGGACTAATCGGTTTTATTACTGAACTCGAGAAGAAAGGTAAACTCTGGCGGGTTAAACCATTTGTTAACCCGATACTCGAAATCACAGAAATAACAGACAGGGTAACCAAATCCGGAGGAAAAGCATTGTTGTTTGAAAATACAGGAACCGGCTTTCCCGTTCTTATAAATGTTTTCGGATCCGATGAGAGGATGGTTATGGCAATCGGAAGAAAAAATCTTGAAGAGGCCGGAGAAGAAATTGAAACCATATTTAATAATCTGTTAGATAATAATGAGACTTTATTACTAAAACTTTCAACCCTGCCTGCTCTTTTTAAGCTGGCAAGATTCCTTCCATCGCACATTAAAAGAAAAGGCACTTGCCAACAGGTGATTCACAGAATACCCGACCTAGGTATCCTCCCTGTTCTGAAATGCTGGCCGCATGATGGTGGTCGTTTCATTACACTTCCCATGGTACATACCAGACATCCGGAAACCGGGAGAACAAATGTTGGGATGTACAGGATGCAGGTTCTTGATAAAAACACAACTGCCATGCACTGGCAACGTCATAAAACAGGAGCCAATCATTTTGAAGCCTGGAAGATAACAGGTAAAAAGATGCCCGTCTCAGTTGCTCTTGGTGGAGACCCGGTTTATACTTATGCAGCCACCGCTCCGCTACCCGAAAACATCGATGAATATATTCTTGCCGGATTTCTCAGAAAGAAAAAAGCAAAAATGGTAAAGTGCATTACTAATGATCTGTTTGTTCCTGAAGATGCAGATTTTATCCTTGAGGGTTTTGTCGATCCATCTGAAGATTTGGTCTGGGAGGGCCCATTTGGTGACCATACCGGATTCTATTCCCTGGCTGACTGGTATCCAAGATTTCATATTACCTGTATAACACATTCAAAGAAAGCAATTTATCCTGCGACGATAGTAGGAATTCCACCACAGGAAGATGCATGGCTCACCAAGGCAACAGAAAGGTTATTCCTTTCGCCCGTAAGAATGGCCATTCAGCCCGAAATTGAAGATTTTCATATGCCAGATGTCGGCATAGCCCACAACCTGGTAATAATAAAGATTAAAAAGAGCTATCCGGGTCAGGGGATGAAAGTTATAAGTTCATTATCAGGAGCGGGCCAGATGATGTTTTCAAAATATTTAATTGTGGTCAGTGGTGACATCAATATCAGGAATTATAAGGAACTCCTGGTGCATATTTTCGCCAATGTTGATTTCAGCAGGGATATTTTGTTCAGTCGCGGTCCTCTTGATGTTCTCGATCACTCATCCGATTATTTTTCTTTCGGTGGAAAAGCCGGAATCGATGCCACAATTAAGCAAATTGAAGAAAACTCAGGAAGAGACATAATAACCCGATCAGATAAACATGATATTTCTAAGATTAAAGGTGATTTTTTTGACAGGAATATTATAAAAAATTATAACCTCTGCCTTTTCGGAGTTGATATTCCTATCCTTATAATTTCAGTAAACCAATCAGAGGATGAGGATGTTATTGTAAAAGTAGAAAGTATGTTCAGTACTAACGACCCCGAAAGTATCTTTAGGTTGATCATAACAGTTGATCATACAGTTGATGTAACTGATTTGTTTATGGTTGCCTGGCAGCTCCTTGGTAACTCTGATCCGGAACGTGATCATAAATTTATTTCCCCTTCATCAGTTTTGATCGATGGAACAATAAAGGCTTACAGAAGGGGCGGATTTCCCAGAAAATGGCCAAACATAGTCTGTTCCGATATTGAAACTATTTCATTAATTGATCAGAAATGGGAGTCTTTCGGAATAGGAGAGTTCATTAATTCTCCCTCAATTAGATACAAGGGATTATGTCGTAATGGAAATGATGAAATTATCATTGATTAGTTTTGATGTATTTTTAAATACCAGCAGACAACATACTGATAATTAGTCTATTTTTGCATTATCTGATGGTACTGTTATGCTTAACATATGTTTATATATATATCATTGATGGTGTAATAACTCAGAATGGTATATTAATTGGTGGTATAATTAATTACCCGGCATCTCCATACCGTTTTGTTCTCTACAGTGTACTGATAATTTCTTTTGTCTATTTGATTTTTATGTCTCAGACAAAAAGGCTTGTTAAAATCCGAAAACTTCTCAGGGAAAAGGAACAGGCTCTGGATCTTATCGAGATACAGAAGGGTGAGTTGGAATTAAGAGATAAAAACATAACTGACAGTCTGGTATACGCGCAAAGGATTCAAGAAGCACTTTTGCCATCTGAAACATATTTCAGAAAACACTTTGAAGACTCTTTTATCTTGTTCAAACCTAAAAATATTGTTAGTGGTGATTTCTACTGGATCGAGGAAAAGGGTGAAAAGGTTTTTGTTGTTGCAGCCGACTGCACCGGTCATGGGGTCCCAGGCGCTCTGATGTCGATGATTGGACTAGAGATCATTGAAAAAACCATAAATGTAGAAAATATTGAAATTCCTTCTAAGATTCTGGCAATAATGAATAAAGGGCTGGAAAAAACCTTCAGCAGAGAAAAGAATATCGGAACAATCATCAGGGATGGGATGGATATAGGGCTCTGCGTCATCGACAGAAAAAGAAAAAAGGTGGAATACGCCGGAGCTTTTTTACCTCTCTATCTTATCCGGGACAATAGCCTGATTGAGATAAAGGCAGATAAGATTATTATAGGCATGAATCATGAAGGAATATCTTATGCCGATCATGAAATAGATCTGAAAGAGGATGATATATTTTATCTCTTCTCTGATGGATATGTTGATCAGTTCGGTGGATCGGAAAATAGGAAATTCATGTACAGGCGTTTCCGATATTTGTTATTAACTATTCACCGTTTCCCGGTGAATGATCAGAAAGCTATACTGGAGGAAAATATTAAAACCTGGATGGGCACAAATGAACAGGTCGATGATATAACTGTATTAGGGTTCAGACCTCTTAACAGAAGAAATTAAATTGTTTTTTTTATCTTGTCAATGAGAGCAGCCGGCTGGAAGGGTTTGCTTATATAATCATCTATTCCGACTGACAGGCATTTCTCTTTATCCCCGATCATGGCGTTTGCTGTAATTGCTATTATAGGAACATGTGTATTGGTTGTAGATTCAAGAGCCCTGATCTTTTCAGCAGCAACAAGTCCGCTCATCACCGGCATCTGAATATCCATAAGAATCAGATCAAAGCTAGTGATTCCGAACTTATCCAGCGCCTCTTTTCCATTTGAAGCCGTATCAATGCTATGAACCAGAGGCATGAGTGTAAGAAGAGTGATCTTCTGGTTTATGAGATTATCTTCGACTAGGAGTATTTTGAGATCTTTAAGATCTTTATGAACTTTGTCTTTCTGAATTAGCTCTTCAATCTTTTGAGAAGCAAGGCTCTGTTTTGGTTCAGCCACAGGAATGGCAAAAGGAAGAAGAATGCTCAAAATTGTACAATTTGTTGCAAACTCCTGACTGAAAGTGCCCCTTTCAGAGGAGATAAATTTGGCAGCCAGACTTTTCTCAACACCAATATCATTTATAAGAACAATGGGATTATCGGTTTGTATCCTCAATGCAATAATGCTTTCAGTTCCTGTTTCTTTCGTTTTTTTGAGGTTTATTGTAACCTTAGTTGCTCTTTCTGATGATTGAATCTCAATAGTATTAAAAAGGTCAAGAAAGATCTGCTTAAGAATTATAGGGTCACCAAAACATTCAAAGTCGCTGAATTCCTTCTTGTTTAAAATAAAATCGATGTTAGCTTGATCTTTAAGGCTATAAAGCTCAATAGTGTTTTGAATAGTTGATAACAGATTAAATTTTATGGCCTTTCTGTGCTCATAACTCAGGTTCCCGGCTGATTGCATTGTTAACTCATTAACAGAGGTAACCATGTTATTCGTTGAAGCAATGAAAGTCTCAAGTAACTCTTTTTGTTTTTTCTGAAGGCCCGATTCCATCAACATATCTGAGATGATAACCAGGTTATTCAAGGGTTCTCTTATTCTATGAGAAAAATTGACAATAACATCATCTTTTCTTTCATTCAATGAAGAAAATTCATTTAAAGATTCTTTAAATCTATTATTAAGGTCCAAAGTTTTCCTGACAGCAATTACTCCAAGACATGCAGCCGCAATAATCATGCATCCTGCGGGAAGCTTTAGATCAATAGAAATCAGAAGTATAGCTGATATAAGGCTGATAAGCGCTAAAATTGAATACGTTTCAATGATCTTCCTTCTCTTATCGAGAAGTTCCTCAGAAGATTTATTTAAACTATTTTTATAGGGACCATTTTCAGTTTCACTGACCATAAATCACTATTTTGCAGTTTTGTAAATTTAAACAAAATATGTGATAAATATACATTAACTGAAATTAACAACCTTTGAAGGAAAACATTAAATTTGTCTTCCCGGCATGAATTTTGAACTGAAAAAGAAAAACTTCGATTTTTATGTTGAAAGTATTCAAAATATTTTTTTTATTGAGTCTGTTTTCGCAAGGTACCCCTTTTCTGCTTTTGTCTGGACAAGAGAAAGAGGGAATGGTAAAATACACTCCCGAATTCAGGTTCAAAGATGGTATTTACCTCAATTTTGATCAGGTTAAATTAAATAGTCCTATACCTAAGGCGAAGTTGCTCACTTCAATCGATTACAACGACAGAGAATTCTTTAAAAAAATCCTCGAGATGGATAAAATCTATTTCTATGACAATATGGGTGTGAGACAGGAAATTGCGAAAAACACTATTTGGGGCTATTCACGCAACGGAGTTTTATACGTTCAGATTCAGGCGAATTTCAACAGGATTACCTTCGTTGGGAGCATCTGTCACTTTGTTGCGGATATAACTACTTATGATTCACGTTATTATAACTCTCCATACGGATATTACGATCCCTATTATTCTCCATATGGATATAGTAATTATTATAATCCTTATGATCCGTATTATTCACCCTACAGGCAATCTAATATGGGTCGTAACGAATTAAAACAGTATTTAATCGATTTTGAGAGTGGTAAAGTTCTGGAATTTGATATTGAAAATACTGAACTGTTACTGATGAAGGATAATCAATTATATGAGGAGTATGTTCAGTTGTCAAGAAAAAAGAAGAAAGAGCTTATGTTTGTATATGTAAGGAAATTCAATGAAAAAAATCCATTGTATATACCTGTAGAATAATACCTTAGATGTGAGAACAATAGTTATCACCATAGCATTGCTTCTTCCCGCTGTACTATTGCCAGGCCAGGCCCCTTTCCCGGATAAAGATGAAATAAAACAATTTAATGCATCAAAAACTTGTGTTGTACTTGAAGATGATCCCTTTTCGTCATATAATATATATATAAAGGAAGCAGTCAAAGCATGCTGGAAAATCACCCCTTACGATTTTATTACAGTTAAGGATTTTAATGTCAGGAGATTGAATCCAGCTTACTCATTTCTTGTTATTACACAGACAAACTTTGATAAGGACAAATCCCATGGCCTTTATAATTTTTTAAATCTGCTCCAGGGGAAAGATGTAAATAAACTTGGTGAGATGCCTGAAATTTGTGCCATCCCTCTTTCTTTTGCCGGGGTAAATGATCTTGTATATAGTTACAAGCTTGGTGCTATTGTATCTTTCATGCAGAAGCATGCACAAAAGATTTCAGAGGACCCTTCACTTACCTTGAGGAAATATCTTAAATATTATAATAAAAATATACCTGGTATTAGAAATAAAACTATACTTGTGGAACAGGAGGATCTTACTCCTGAAATAGCCACAATTGATAAGATAAAAGCCATCTATACCAGTAATATTGAGATAGTTACAGATGAAGAAATTATTAAGGCAATAGAGAATAAAACTCCTAACACTGTGATTCTCCATAAGGTGGGGCCCATGGGAGACAGACATTCAGGTTATTGTTTTTTAATGCTTATAGGCACCGATGATTCAGAATTGTACTACTATAACCTGCATATGGTTGACAAAGCCAATCCGGACGGCTTATTACCTGCAGATCTGAAGCGGCTTGAAAATTGAATGCAGCATAAGATAAACTGAGCCGTCTTTTAATAAATACTTAAATGTCATGGAAGAGAACAGAGTATTATCAGAAACAGAAAGAAATTGGGCAATGCTATGTCACCTGTCAGCTTTTGCCGGTTTTTTTTTCCCTTTTGGGGGTATAATCGGGCCTCTAATTTGCTGGTTGACAAGAAGAGATGAATCATCGTGGGTTAATATAAACGGAAAGACATCTCTTAACTTCCAGTTATCTATGCTACTCTACATAGTTCTCGCTATTCCTTTATGTTTTATCATTATAGGGATTCCAATAATTATGTTGATAGGAACTCTTAAGGTAATCTGTGTAATTATTGCAAGTGTGAAAGCACCTAAGGGAGAACTATTCAGATATCCTCTTGTGATACCATTTATACAATAAATTTTTGCTAATTTTCTGATTCATTTATAATCTTTTGTTATGGCAAATAATATTGAAAAGAAATCAGCCAAATTAAAAGTTGCTGAAAAGGAGGATTTATATCATGATATCGATCAGAAAAAGAAGAAAAAACTCAATCGCAAGGCATACGAAAAATTGCTTATGAAACTTGATATTGAGTTGGTTAAGCTTCAGGAATGGGTAAAAGCAAATAAACTTAAAGTTGTTATAGTGTTTGAGGGCAGGGATGCAGCCGGAAAAGGTGGAGTAATTCAAACCATTGCAGGTTGTCTGAATCCAAGAATATGCAGAATTGTGGCTCTTGGGATACCCACAGAAAAAGAAAAATCTCAATGGTACTTCCAGAGATATGCTACAAATTTACCGGCAGGAGGTGAGATTGTCCTTTTTGACAGAAGCTGGTATAACAGGGCCGGAGTTGAGCAAGTAATGGGTTACTGTACAAATGAAGAGTATGAGGAGTTTCTGAGATCATGTCCGGAATTCGAAAAAATGCTGATCAGGTCAGGCATTATTCTTATTAAATATTGGTTTTCTGTAAGTGACCATGAACAGGAAAAACGTTTTCAGGATAGAATAAAAGACCCGACAAAACGATGGAAGATCAGTCCGATGGATATCGAATCACGTGATAAGTGGGTCGAGTATTCGATGGCTAAAGATAAAATGTTTTCTTATACCGACATTAAGCAATCACCATGGTATGTTGTACATGCTGATGACAAAAAGAGAGCAAGACTCAATTGTATCGATCATCTCCTTTCTCTCATTCCTTATGAGGATCTGACCCCCAAACCATTGAAAATGCCTCCGTTGAAACACGACGTGGCTTATGTCAGACCTCCGGTTACGGAACAGACATTTGTTCCGGAGAAATACTAAAGGCTCAGGGCACAGGGCAAAGAACACAGAACACAGGACAAAAAGTAGACAACAGAGCACCTCGAACCCTGCACCTTGCACCATGTATATTTTAAATTCCCGGTATCTTTTGTACTTTTGTTCCCGCTTTGCGGGATTTCGTCACTATGTTCCTCAACTTTTTACTTTTTTCTTTATACTTTTATCTTTTGTCTTTAAAACAATTATATGTCCTCCAAGCCATCCATTCCAAAAGGAACTCGTGATTTCTCAACCGAGGAGATGCTGAAACGCGAATATATTTTTGAAAATATAAAACAGGTGTTCAGATTATATGGATATCAGCCAATTGAGACTCCGGCAATGGAGAATCTTACCACTCTTCTCGGAAAGTATGGAGAGGAAGGAGACAAGCTTCTCTTCAGGATTCTTAATTCAGGAGATTTTCTATCATCAGTCAGTGATGAAGACCTAGTTAAGTTGGAACACGGAAAACTATCTTCAAAGATTTGCGAAAAGGGGTTAAGATATGATCTTACGGTTCCATTCGCACGTTATGTAGTGCAACATCGCGATGAAATAGTCTTCCCATTTAAAAGATACCAGATACAACCTGTCTGGAGAGCCGACAGACCACAAAAAGGTAGATATCGGGAGTTTTTTCAATGCGATGTCGATGTAATTGGTAGTAGTTCCCTCCTTAATGAACTTGAGCTTATCCAAATAATTGATAAAATATTTGGGAAACTAAAATTGGCTGTTCAAATAAAAATAAACAATAGAAAGATTCTTGCAGGTATTGCTGAATATGCAGGATTACCAGAAAAAATAACAGATATTACTGTCGCGTTGGATAAATATGATAAGATAGGATGGGAAAAAGTTAAAGACGAATTAATATTCAAAGGTATTAGTAAGAGTGTAATAAACGAATTTGGTAATATTATAGGAGTAATTAATAGGAATAATAGAGATAAAGTCAGATTTTTGAATTCTATACTATTAGACTCAAAAATAGGTATTACAGGAATTCAAGAACTTACTAAGTTATTAGATCTATTGGAAGGAATTGAATTAAACTCTCAAGTTGTTTTCGATTTAACATTAGCAAGAGGTCTGAACTACTATACAGGTACAATTATTGAAGTCAAATCTTCAGATGTGATAATGGGTAGTATTTGTGGTGGTGGCCGTTATGATAATCTTACAGGAGTTTTTGGGTTACCCGGAGTATCTGGAGTTGGCGTTTCGTTTGGAGCTGACAGAATATATGATGTTTTAAGTCAACTAAATCTTTTTAATAATACCATAGTTACGACAACAAAGGTACTCGTTGTTAATTTTGGAGAGAACGAATCAATATACGCTGGAAAAATCCTTGACATATTGCACAACCAAGGTATACAAAGTGAATTGTATCCTGACTCAGTACCTTTAAAAAAGCAGATCTCATATGCTGCCACAAAAAAGATTCCTTATATAATTATGGCTGGAGAAGATGAGATTTCTGGGGATTCTATCACGATTAAGATAATGTCCTCCAGAGAACAGAAAACCATACATCTGACGGAACTAAGTGCATTTGTTAATAATGAGATTATGTCTTCGATTTGATTTTGACTTCTTAGAGCTTGTCCTGATGAATCGGGTCTAGGCTCTGAAAGAGCCAAATATGAATAACCCCGGGCGCCAGCCGGGGGTTATTCGTATATTGCCACATTCGTGGCAAACGCATTTTTGAAATTGAACCTTCTTGAACTTGACAAATTTTTCACAGTCTTTATCTTTGCCATTTGAGTATCCGAAGATGTGTATTAAGATAAGCCACTAGGTGGAGGGGTAAACGAATAAAATCAATAGATTTGTATTTTAAAAAAATAAACTGATGAATTTTAAGATATCACCTGAAGAGCTTAACCTCGAAACGATCCGGGAAATTCTTGAAAAGAAGGCCAAACTATCACTCTCAAAGGAATCTGTAGATCTTATAACTCTTTGCAGGAACTATCTTGATCTTAAGCTGGAGAATAATTCATCTCCCTTTTATGGGATCACAACCGGTTTTGGATCACTTCATAATAAAACAATAAGTAAAGATCAGCTCAATAAACTCCAGGAAAACCTGGTCATGTCGCATGCTTGCGGTACAGGGCCTGTTGTAAGAGAGGATATTGTCAGACTCATGTTGCTTCTGAAAATACATGCTCTGAGTCTTGGAAAATCAGGTGTTCAGGCATCAACAATACAGCGGATGATAGATTTCTTCAATGAGGGGGTTAGTCCTGTTGTTTATGAACAGGGATCTCTGGGAGCATCAGGCGATCTGGCACCATTGGCCCACCTTGTTCTTCCCCTTTTGGGGATGGGAGAAGTGATGTATAAAGGAAAGATATATGAAGCTGGCACGATTCTAAAAAAACTTGGCTGGTCTCCCGTGGAACTGAGGTCAAAGGAAGGTCTTGCATTGCTGAATGGAACACAATTCATGAGTTCATATGGGGTATATATTATTGCAATGGCTGAAAGGCTCTCGGCAATTGCAGATATTGCTTCAGCCATTTCCCTGGAAGCTTATGACGGTCGACCTGATCCGTTTTTTGAGTGTCTGCATACTATAAGACCACATAGAGGACAGATTGCTACAGCAAAAGCATTCAGAGAAATATTGAAAGGGAGTGAGCTGATTTCACGATATAAAGAACATGTTCAGGATCCTTACTCTTTCAGGTGCATCCCCCAGGTCCATGGAGCAAGCAAGGATGCTATAACCCAGGCAAAATCAGTGATTCTTACAGAAATCAACTCTGTGACCGATAACCCCACTATATTTCCCGATGAAGATCTGATTATTTCGGGAGGAAATTTCCATGGTCAGCCACTTGCTCTCATTTTCGACTACCTTGCTATAGCTCTTGCCGAGTTGGGAAGTATTTCGGAAAGAAGGGTCTACAGGTTGATAGCCGGACAAAGGGAACTTCCGGAATTTCTGGTGGCAAATCCGGGACTAAACAGTGGTTTTATGATACCACAATATACTGCAGCTTCGATTGTCAGTCAGAATAAGCAGCTCTGCACTCCTTCATCTGTGGATTCCATACCCTCATCAAATGAACAGGAAGATCATGTAAGCATGGGAGCCAACGGTGCAACTAAACTGTTACGTGTTGCAGAAAACCTTGAGAAAATAATAGCAATCGAATTATTTACAGCTATTCAGGCACTGGAATTCAGAAGGCCGCTCAGATCATCGGTATTAATAGAAGAAGTGGTAAAATCGTTCCGGGAAATTGTACCTTTTATTAATGATGATAAGGTTATGTATACAGAAATTGAAAAATCAATAAAATTCATACGTAACTTTAACTGGCAATATTTCACCTACCACTAACTTCTAATTTAAAAATCACGTCTCGGCCTTACTTTCTGTTGTTGCTTAGCACTCTGCAACTCATTGAGAAGTTGAACCTTATATTGATTTTCTGCCTGGTAATACCTGATCACCTTTACGGGAGGCAGCACCTCTTTAAGTTTTTTGTGAAAAGTGACCGCAAGTGCAGACTCCTGAACCAGACAATCAACATACTTATCACCCATTTCTTCCAGCTGATTATCACTTAGGGTACTTTCGTTCAGATTAAAGTTTCTGTTAAGTTTCAGTTTTTCCAGTTGTATCAGATTCCTATGACCCTGATATTCATTATAAACGGGCCAGAATTTTTCTGCCTCCTCGGAACTTAAATTCAGTTTCTTTGTAAAGAATCCGATTTTATAATTGTTCAGTTTTTCGAGATTTGGATTCTGTGCCGCTGACCTGATAACAGGGAACATTAACATTATCAATAAAATAATGCCTACTCTTTTCATGGTTTCGAACTTATAATTGTTCATAAATATCACTTATTTCAACGTTATCAAGCAAAAGATATTCAATTATATCCGTTTTGCTCACTTCTGGTCCTTCTTCAGAAAGATTAAGGGATGATGCATTTTCTTCAAGCGAATAAATGTCAATGTCATTCATGTATGAATCAGGGTTCTCATCCTTTAAAACTTCTGATATCTGTGAATTTTTTGTTTTATCAGGAGTTAAAAGCTTCATTCCGGCATAACTGATAAGTATAAAGCCTGCAACAGAAGCTGCTATTAGAAGATAAGGTCTGATTCTGTCATATAGTCTGATCTTTTTGACGTCATAATCGCGACCGGTTGTGATAGAAATTATTTTTCTGTTTACCTCCTCAAAGTAGTCATCCGGTACTTTAAAGGGATTTTCAGCTGGTATATCATTTAATTTTTTCATCTTAATATAATTGATTTCAAAGGTATGAAGGAACTCGCATGTTTAGGTTAATATTTCTTAGAAGATTGTATTTGTAAAACATACCCGGTTCATCATTGATTTAGATAATTAAGTATCAAAAAGGTTTAATCTTTAATTATTATTTTTTCAATTTTTTTTACTGCATGATGATAAGATGCTTTAAGAGCTCCTTCTGAAGTCTTCAACACCTTGCTCATCTCTTCATAAGGCATTTCGTCGAAATACTTAAGATTAAAAACAATCCGCTGTTTCTCAGGAAGTTGCAGAATTGCATTTTGCAGTTTCAATTGTGCCTCATCACCATCAAACCAGGTGCTGCCTTCATGAGAATTGGCAAAATAGCTTTCCATATCATCAATTGAAACTGAAGCATTTCTTTTTCTTTTGTTTATTAAGGTAAGCGCTTCGTTTGTTGCTATGGTATAAAGCCAGGTATAAAGTGAACTTTCACTTCTGAAATTCCCAATGCTTCTCCATGCATTTATAAAAGTGTTCTGAAGGGCATCATCAGCATCTTCATGAAGAATTACCAACCTGCGGATATGCCAATAAAGTTTCGGGCTGTATTTCTCAACTAAAAGTCTGAAACCTTTATTCAGATCAGTCTTTAATAATTCAGAAATGTTATCGTCGCGACTAATGCTGTTCAACTGCAAATCTCATTTTTTTCTTAGATAGAAAAAGAGAACAAAGGTTTAAAGATACTAATGGTCTTTGATTAGAAAAAATCAAATTGCCATAAAGACTCAAAGGTTCAACAAGAAGAGCTATTCATTTAATTGCCCAAATGATAAACCTTCCCTGATTTTTAATAAATTTGCAACCAAACTAACTAATCCGGATTACTGATGGCTCTTCAATGTGGAATTATAGGAATAACCAATATTGGTAAAACGACGATATTTAACTGTATCTCTAATACCAAAGCGGAAACAAATGCATTTGCCTTCAGTGCAACAAAATCTAACATGGGAGTTGTCCAGGTTCCCGACCCGAGACTTTATGAGCTTGAAAAACATCAGATAACCGACAGGATCGTTCATACCACAGTGGAGATTGTCGATATTCCGGGATTAGCAAAAGGTTCTAATAAAGGAGAGGGTGTAGGTAACAAATTTCTTGGTGATATCAGAAACACCGATGCATTGATTCATGTTCTTAGATGTTTTGACAACGAAGCTTTACCACATATTGACGGCTCTGTTGACCCTGTACGTGATCTTGAAACAATCGACCTGGAATTGCAGGTAAAAGATCTGGAATCGGTCGAAAAAAAGATTGAGCGTCTTGAGCGGGCGATAAAAGCAGGCGACAAAGATGCAAAACATGGAAAGGAAATTCTTCATCTTTATCGTGAACACTTTGAAGAGTTTAAAAATGCAAGAACACTTGAAGTGAAGGAGGATGACAAAAAATATGTTGATGATCTCTTTCTTCTTACCATGAAGCCCGTAATGTATGTATGTAATGTTGATGAGAAGTCGGCCGTTTCTGGTAATAAGTATGTAGAAAAGGTCAGGGAGTTTCTTAAAGGCAGGAACGTTGAAATTCTGGTTATAGCAGGTGCTATTGAAGCTGAAATAGCTGAACTTGAAAATAATGAAGATCGTCTGGCATTTCTTAAAGATGCCGGACTGAATGAACCCGGCGTCGATAAGCTGGTAAGAGCAGCCTATAAGATGTTGAATCTGCAGACTTTCTTCACCGTCGGACCGATGGAGATCAGGGCATGGACGATTAAAACCGGAATGACAGCTCCTAAGGCCGCAGGTGTCATTCATAGTGACCTTGAAAGGGGATTTATAAGAGCTGAGGTTATGAAATACAATGACTTTGTATCACTCGGCTCAGAGCATGCATGCAAGGAAGCAGGGAAATTTTATATAGAAGGAAAAAATTATATTGTTGAGGATGGCGATATCCTGCATATAAGATTTAATGTATAACGTCTTTATGACTCGACGTTTCCTCATATTACTGTCTATATCTGTTTTATATACACAGCGGTGCTTTTCACAGGATATAAGTCTTGATGACAAGCTCCGCCAGATTATCAGACAGAATGGACAGGTTGAAGTAACAATTCCTTATTCTGATAGAAAATCTTTAGATATAATTACTACCAATGTTTCAATATTGTCTGTTAAGGATAAAGTTGTGCATATTAGTTTGTCACCACTGACAGTGGAATGGTTTATCCTGCAAAAGTATGATTATCAGATAATAGAGAAATCTGATATTAAGGGTGTTATCTCGGCTCTGAATGTAAATCAGGCTATGGAATGGGATAAATATCCTACCTATACCCAGTACGATTCCATAATGCAAAGTTTCAAAACTCTTTACCCGGCTTTGTGTCGCCTCGATACAATTGGAACAAGCATAAATGGGAAATTAATTCTCGCTCTTAAAATTTCAGACAATCCGGGTATTGATGGTGACAAACCTTCAGTTTTTTATACATCAACAATGCATGGTGATGAAACTGGAGGATATGTTCTGATGCTTAGGCTTGCCGATTATCTCCTTAAAAATTATAACATCAGCAACAGAGTGAAAAACCTCGTCGATAATCTTATGATATGGGTAAATCCGCTCGCTAACCCCGACGGTACATACAATAACGGCAATGCCATAAACTCACCTACCCGTTATAATGCAAACGGGTATGATCTTAACCGGAATTTCCCGGATCCGATAACCCCAAATATCGTGAAGCAGAAGGAAACTCTTGACATGATTAAATTTATGAGAAAACACAAGTTTGTTCTCTCTGCCAATTTTCATTCAGGTTCTGAGGTCGTTAATTACCCATGGGACAGGTGGCTCTCAAAGTTGCATGCAGATGATTCATGGTTCAATTCCATCAGCCGGTCTTATGCCGATACTGCTCATGTTTATGCAGGGCCTGAATATATGAATTATCTTGATAACGGCGTTACGCGTGGTGCTGTCTGGTATTCAATTAATGGAGGGAGACAGGATTTTATGACCTGGGAGTTGCATGGAAGGGAAGTGACTATTGAGCTTGATGATCAGTATGTTACTCCGGCAGTACAGTTACCTCTTCTTTGGCAGAATAGCTGGCACTCATTACTGGGGTATCTCGAAAACGCTTTGTACGGCATTCATGGACAGGTACGAAATGCCAACTCTTTTGCTCCGGTACCGGCAAAAGTCTTTATAAACGGGCACGACAAAGACAGTTCTCAAGTCTACTCCGATACTCTTAGAGGGAGTTTTGTAAGATTCCTTTCACCGGGTTCCTGGAACCTGACCTTTTCGGCTGTTGGCTATCAAGATACAACCGTAAATAATGTGATTGTTACTTTGGGCCAAAAGACTGATTTAAATGTAGACATGGTGCCAATTCTCAATGGTATTAAAACTACAATTTCACCAACTCCATTACTCCTCTTTCCCAACCCGGCAATAAATGATATAAAAGCAGTTCTTCCCGACATGATAGCAGGTACCATAAACGTCAGAATTATTAATCAGTCAGGTAAATTAATGTCAGATTATAAAACTGAAGCTGCTAATGGTGTTCCTCTTTTAATTGATGTAAAATCATTATCGGCTGGTACATATACTGTTGTTTTCACAAACACACTTTCAAGAACCTCTTTCTTTGGAAGGTTCGTGGTGATTAAATAATCCACATAGTTTGCTTCTGTAATTAAAACAAGTATTTTTGCACCTTACTTTTATATAAGGGGAACCTGTTTTATTCATTCTTTAGCAAATCTGTATATGATACATTAAGAAGTAGGAGTCAGTTATGAAAAGATACGCAACAATCATTTTATTGATATCGGTTTTTATTAAAATGTCTGGTCAGGGAGCTTATCTTCCTCCGGATAAACCACGACTTGTAATCGGGATTGTGGTTGAAGAGCTGAAATACGATCAGCTCGAAAAGTTCAGGGACAGGTTAGGTGAAAATGGAATAAAAAGACTTATCAATGAGGGAACATACTTTAAAAATGCCTCATATGAATATATGCTCACACAATCTGCTCCGGGCCATGCAACAATCGCTACAGGTGCTGAACCTTCATTTCATGGAATAACTTCTGATGACTGGTATGTTCCGCTTAAGAATGAACTGATAAATTGTACCAAAGATATTAATGTAAATTCAGTAGGTGGAAGTTTTGAAACTGGTTTACATTCACCTGTAAACCTTTTGGTATCAACATTTTCCGATGAACTTGAAATGTCAACAAACAAGAAGGCAAAAGTTTTTGGAGTTGGTTTAAGAGAGAGTTCGGCTATCTTCTCAGCCGGCCATGCAGCAAATGCTGCTTATTGGTTCGATAATATTACCGGAACATGGATGTCAAGTACCTATTATATTGATTCTCTTCCAATGTGGGTTAATGACTTTAATGCCATGAAGTTTTCAGACTCATATCTCAATTCTACATGGAGCCTTTTAAGACCGGCAAAGGATTATGCTGATTGCCTTCCTGATTCAAATAGTTACGAAGCCGGGTTCAATAATATCAACTATTTCCCATACGATTTGAAAAAGATAAGGTCAAAGAGCATATTTGGTTCTAAAAATGATTACTCTTTATTGAGAGAGACGCCGTTTGGTAATTCACTTACCACCAACTTTGCCATCAGGCTAATACAAAATGAACGTTTGGGTAAAGATGATGTAACAGATTATTTATCAATTTGCTATTCAGCTACAGACTATATAGGACACAGATTCGGACCATCATCGGTAGAGATGGGTGATGCTATTTTCCGACTCGATGATGAAATAAAAAACCTTCTCACATTTTTAAATGACAGTATCGGTAAAAAGAATGTTCTAATCTACTTTACTGCGGCTCATGGTATATCTGAGATTCCGACGGTTCTGGAAAAGAACAGGATTCCTTCAGGGTATTTTATGCAGAATCAGGCATTGCAGTTGCTGAGGAGTTATCTTAATGCAGTTTATGGAGAGGGAGACTGGGTAAAAGGTTATTCTGAAAGACAGGTTTTCCTGAACAGGACACTAATTGAAGATGCGAGACTTTCACTTGATGATGTCCAGAAGAAAGTTGCACGGTTTCTTGTTCAATTTACCGGTGTAGAGGCTGCTTATCCCTATTCTGCCTTTGAGGCCAACGACTTTGGAAATGGTAATCTTAAAAGGATCATTAATAATTTTAGTCCCCAGAGATCCGGAGATGTTATTGTTACGTTAAATCCCGGCTGGGTGGAAAAGGAGAATGACTATGTGACCAATCATAATTCACCTTATGAGTATGATTCTCACGTTCCGTTGATTTGGTACGGCTGGACAGTTAACAGGGCTACCGTGACCAGAAAGGTGAACATGACAGATATTGCTGCCACATTATCAACACTCTGCAAAGTTCCGTATCCGAATGCATGTACCGGGGAGCCTATGTTTGAGTTGTTCAGATAAGTTTGTTCATTTCTTTTGCTCCTCCAAAAGAAATGAACCAAAGAAAAGGAGGCCGGAAATACCAACTTCATCCAAAACTTACGCCTGCTACACGTGCCTTATTGGCGCTATCGTTTTAGCTGAAGTTCGCGCCATTTCCGGGTTTACCCACGCGCCATCATTTAGTTAATCTTCAGAATGATTAATGTATTATAGATTTTCTCTGTGGATCCTCCGTGGATCTCTGTGTAACTTAAAACATAGGAAGAACTCAGAAACTACTTGTTTCTGAGAAATAATTCTTTGCGGTCTTTGCTAAATCTTTGCGTTCCGATAGCTCCTAAAATCCGCATGTCGGGTTTTTGAAAGTTTTTTTATTAAGATTTCTACAATTTTAATTGATTCAGATGATACAATTTAGCAAAAAGCATAAATGGTGATCAGGTTT